>Ga0187886_1000582_pt1 | contig 41751 bp, 36 predicted proteins | sample June2016WEW_20_1_FD_133001 | JGI IMG/M metagenome (GOLD analysis project Ga0187886, IMG submission 133001) | Peatland microbial communities from SPRUCE experiment site at the Marcell Experimental Forest, Minnesota, USA - June2016WEW_20_150 | ecosystem: Environmental > Terrestrial > Soil >... | reverse complement strand
GCCGGGGTCGACGAGAGAGGTGAACCAGCTCGAGGAGATCCTATCGGACAGGAACTGCAGGTAATAGGTGAACGGGAACCCGGAGACGCCGAAGGGTTCGCCGGACCCGCCGCCGGTGCCGCCTCCTGTCCCGCCGCCCGTCCCCCCGGCCCCAGTCCCGAACCGCAGGCCGTAACCGGGGCCTTGGCCGCCGCCCTGGCCGGATGCCGCGGGCGCAGATGGGGTTCCGGCTCCCGTCGCGGCGGCCGTCGATGGTTGGGGCTTGGTGATGGCAGCCTTTTTCTCCGGAGCCTTCTTGGCCGTCTTGGGCTTGTCGACGGGGTGACGCATCCCGGCCTTGTCGTCGGCCTTGACCTTCTCGGGAACGGTCAAGTCCTTGAGGGTTTCCTTCGTTTTCGGCGGCGGGAGAGGCTGGACGATGATTTCGCCGCCGCCGGGTCCCCCGCCGGACCCGCCGCCCGTCCCCCCGCCGCCGGGGGAGCCGATGAAGTTGACATACTGGACAAGTCCCTTCTGTGGCGGCTTTGAGAGGGATGGGGAGGCCACGATGAAGGCGATGAGCCCGCCGTGAAGGAGGGCCGAAAAGAGCAGGGCCCTCCGGAAAGCCTTGGGCATGCCCCGGTTGGCCGTGGTCATTTTTTCTTGTCTTTGATATCGATGGGCTCGGTGATAATCCCGATGACCTCGACACCCGCTTTTTTAGTTATGTCCATGATCCGGACGATGACCCCGTAGGGGAGGGCCTCGTCGGCCTGGAGGTAGACGATCTTTTTCGGCTTGTTGAAGAAGTACTCGCTGAGGCGGCGTTCCAGGAGGTTGATGTTGACGGTCGATTCGCCGATATGGATGTACTGGTCTTTGGTGACGGTCAGGGTCAGCCCCTCCTCGGCCGGCTTGGAGTCCGTTTCGGCCTGGGGCAGGTTGATGCCGATCCCGGACTGCATCATCGGGGCCGTCACCATGAAGATGACGAGAAGGACGAGCATGACGTCGACGAAAGGCGTGACGTTGATCTCCGAGAGGGACGTGCCGACCTGCCGCCGGCCCCGCGAGGCCGACGGCAGGGACTGGGTGCTAAGAGCCATGGAGCCTCTCGGCGATGCTCAGGAACTCGAGGGAAAAATCCTCCATGTCCGAGCTCAGGTCCTTGATCCGGCCGAGGAAATAGTTGTAAGCGATGACGGCCGGGACGGCGGCGAAGAGGCCGACGGCGGTGGCGATGAGGGCCTCGGCGATCCCCGGCGCCACGACCTGGAGGCTGGCCGAACGGAGAGCCCCGATCCGCTCGAAGGAGATCATGATCCCCCAGACCGTCCCGAACAGCCCGATGAACGGGGAGACGCTCCCGGTCGTGGCCAGGAAGAACATCATCTTCTCGAGCCGGGAGACCTCGGAGTTGGAGGCCTTGAGAAGGGCCCGGTTGAGGCTGTCCGTTCTTTCCCCGGTCCAGCCGCCCTCAGCGGAGGACTTGCTCTGGTAGGCGAGCTCCTTGTAGCCGGCCTGGAAGATGGCCGCCAGGGGGCTGGCCCGATACTTGCGGGCCGCCTCGTTGACGTCGGTCAGGCTCTTGCTCTTCCGGAACGAATCCAGGAACTTGTCGGATTGCCTGAAAGCGGACCGGATCGTCCGGCGCTTGTAGATAATGATGGCCCAGGAGAAGACCGAGAAAAAGGAGAGGAGAAGGAGGATCAGGATGACGACGATATCGGCGTCGGAGATGATTTTGAAGATATTGATATTCATGACGATCCATTCAAAATTAACACACCGCGGATTCCCTGTCAAATCAGCCGCTTGGGCAGAGGGCCCCGCCAAGATCCGACGCGATGAGACCCGAGCCGGGGACTTGAAGGAGGACCGGGTTCGTTATATATTTTCCCCTTGCCCGCCGAGGCAGGGTGGAGGACAGGCCGGCCAAGTTTGATGAAGACCCTGGAGAGATTCAAGAAATTCCTTATCGGCGGGGAGAAGGACGTCCGCGACCCGGGGATCTTCCATAGGATCTCCCTGATTGCCTTCTTCGCCTGGGTCGGGCTGGGCGCCGACGGCCTGAGCTCGGCCAACTAAGGGCCCCCGGAAGCCTTCCTTTCCCTGGGGGCGCCGGCACCTGGCGCTCTATCTGGCGCTCCTCACGGCCATCACGGTCATCACCATCTCCGCGAGCTACGCCCAGATCATCGAGCTCTTCCCCCGACGGGCGGCGGCGGCTATGTCGTCGCCACCAAGCTCCTGGGGGCGATCTTCGGCCTCGTCTCCGGATGCGCCCTGATCGTAGATTACGTGCCGACGATCAGCATCTCGCTCTCGAGCGGCGTCGAGGCCGTCCTGAGCTTTCTGCCGGCCTCCTACTTCCGGCACAAGCTGAGCTTCATCCTCCTGATCACGGCCATCCTCATCCTCCTGAACCTGCGGGGGGTCAAGGAATCCGTCGCCACCCTGACGCCGATCTTCGTCCTGTTCTTCATTTGCCACGCCGCCGTCATCCTCTATGGGATTTTCTCCCACGTGTCGGCGACCCCGACCCTTTTCATCGACACCATCCGGGAGACACGCCAGGGGATCCGGCAGCTCGGCTTCGGCACCATGGCTTTCCTCCTCCTGCGCGGGTACGGCATGGGGGCCGGCACATACACGGGGATCAAGGCCGTCAGCAACGGGCTCCAGATCCTGCGCCCTCCCCAGGTGAAGACGGGCAAGAAGACGATGGCCATGATGGCGGCCTCGCTGGCGTTCACGGCCGGAGGGCTCCTCCTCTGCTACCTCCTGACGGACGTCCAGCACGTCGCCGGCAAGACTCTCAACGCCTCCCTCATCCAGAATCTCATCGGGAACTGGACCATCGGCGGCTTCCCGCTCGGGGTCTGGCTCCTGGGCCTGCTCTTGTTGTCCGAGGGCGCGATCCTGTTCGTGGCGGCCCAGACCGGCTTCATCGACGGGCCGCGCGTCCTGGGGAACATGGCCATCGACTCCTGGGTCCCCAACCGGTTCAAGCACCTCAGCGAGCGGCTCGTCGTCCAGAACGGCATCCTGTTCATGGGCCTGGCCTCCGTCCTGATCCTGATCTTCACCCGCGGCTCGGTCCAGGTCCTCATCATCATGTACAGCATCAACGTCTTCATCACCTTTTCGCTCTCTTAGCTCGGCATGTGCCTCCACTGGCTGAAAACGCCGGCGGAGCACCGCCGCAAGAAATTGGCCGTCAACCTCCTCGGCCTCCTCCTGTGCCTGTCGATCCTGACCGTCACGATCGGGATCAAGTTCAGGGAAGGCGGGTGGGTCACCCTGGCCATCACGGCGTCCTTCATCGTCGCCTGCGTCTTCGTCCGGAGGCACTACCGGAGAGTCAAGGACATGATGCGGCGCCGGGGGCGACATCATAGCCCAGGTGCAGCAGATGGCGGGAAAGCACGAAATGCCGCTCAAGGACGAGACGGCGCCGACAGCCGTCCTTTTCGTCCGCAACTTCGGCGGCCTGGGGATCCACTCATTCCTGAACATCCACCGGATCTTCCCCGGGTACTTCAAGAACTTCATTTTCATCTCGATCGGCGTCGTCGACTGGAAGAATTTCAAGGGCGCCGAGGAGATCAAAAACCTCGAGGATCACATCAGCCAGGAACTCGAGAAGTACGTCCAGCTCTCCACGAAATTCGGTTTCTACGCGGAGGCCGTCCATTCCATCAAGATCGACACCCTGATCGCGATCGAGCCCCAGTGCGAGGCGATCCAGAAGAAGTACAACAAGGCCGTTTTCTTCGTCGGCAAGCTGGTGTTCGAGGAGGGAAACTTCTTCACTCGGATCCTCCACAACCAGACGGCCTTCAGCATCCAGCGGATCCTCCAGTTCAAGGGGATCCCGACCATCGTCCTGCCCATCCGGGTCATGAAGACCGGAGCTTAGTTGACGCGTTCGGGCGCATCTCCGGTGGGCGCGATGCCCAGGAGCCGGCGGAGGATCTCGCGGGCGACCCTTTTTGCGTCCCGGCCGCTCTCGTTGGTGGCCCCGACGCAGGATGGGCAGCCGTCACGGCAGGGGCAGGCCTCGAGCGTCTTCAGGGCGTTGTCGAGGAGGCGGGTCTCGAGGGCGTAGAGCGACGGGCTCAGCCCGATCCCGCCGGGGTAATTGTCGTAGATGAAAATGTTCGGCTCGAAATCCTGGCCGGGAAGCGCCGTCATCTCCTCCTGGCCCTGGGTCCGGACCGGGACGTTCCGGGGCCGCAGAGTGTCGCCCGTCGAGTTGTCGCCGATCGACACGCCGACATCGTGGATGTCGCACATCATGAAGAGCGGCGATACGTGGTGGATGAGGTAGGAGAGCCCGAAGAGGCCGTTGATCCTCTGCTCGGACGGGAACGGGATCTCCTGGAGGAGGGAGGAGGGGATGGTCAGCCACCAGGCCGTCGTGTGCATCTCGTTCTCGGGCAGGCTGAGGTCGCCGGCGCCGACGTTCTCCATGGTGTGGAACTTGATCTTCTTGAAGCCGACGACCTGGGTGGCCACGTGGACCTCGCCGTGGGAGACCCGGCACTGGTCGAGGGGCATGGTCTCGAAGACGTCGAGGACCTTGATCTTCGTGTAGTCGATGGCGTCGGTGTAGTAATCGATGTCGGTCTTCTTGACGTAGGCCTTCCGCTCCTCGAAGTCCAGCTTCTCGACGAAGTACTGCTCGCCCTCGCAGATGTAGATGGCCTTGGGATGGAGGGCCGTCAGGGCCGAGGTGAAATCGACCTCGGCGATGACCCGGGTCTTCTCCGTCGTATCGACGACGACGAAGTTGTCGGAGCTCACGCTCCGCAGGTTGACCGCGTCGGCCGGATAGGCGTCCGAGGTATAGAACCACTTGTCCTGGGAGTGATGGAGAAGCTTGTCCTCCTCGAGGAACTGGAGTATGCTCGAGACGTCGGCCCTCCCGAATCTCTCACCGTCCTCGAACGGGAGCTCGAAGGCGGCGCACTCGACGTGGCTGACGAGGATCGAGAGGTTGTCCGGGTTGATGAGCGCCATCTCGGGGGACTTGGAGAAAAAGTATTCCGGGTTGTGGATGATGAACTGGTCGAGGGGAGAGCTCGTCGCGACCAGGACGGCGGCGGAGGCGCCGGTCTTCCGCCCGGCGCGCCCGGCCCTCTGCCAGGTGCTGGCGATCGTCCCGGGATAGCCCGCGAGCACGGCCACGTCCAGGGTCCCGATGTCGATCCCGAGCTCGAGGGCGTTGGTCGAGACGACGCCGAGGATCTCGCCGCTCCGGATGCCCTTCTCGATCTCGCGCCGTTTGAGGGGGAGGTAGCCGCCCCGGTAGCCCCGGATGAGGCCCTCTTTCTGGAGGCTCGTTTCGATGTCGGCCTTGAGATAGGTCAGGAGGACCTCGGTGATCAGCCGGCTCCCGGCGAAGACGATGGTCTGCAAATTGTTTTTGAGGAAGATCGAGGCGATGCGGCGGGACTCGTTGACGTAGGAGCGGCGGATGCCCAGGGCTGCGTTGACAACGGGCGGCGTATAGAAGATGAAATACTTCTCGCCGCGGGGAGCGCCGTTGTCGTCGATCAGGGTGACCGGGGCCTCGATCATCTTCTCGGCCATCTCGGCCGGGTTGGCGATCGTGGCCGTTGAGAGGATGAACTGGGGGTCGGAGCCGTAGAAGCGGGCGATCCGACGGAGCCGGCGCAGGACGTTGGCCAGGTGACTGCCGAAGATGCCGCGGTAGCTATGGAGCTCGTCGATGACGACGTACTTGAGGTTCTCGAAGAGCTTGATCCACTTCGTGTGGTGGGGAAGGATCCCGGAGTGGAGCATGTCGGGGTTGGTGAGGACGATGTGGCCGCGGGCCCGGATGGCCTTGCGGGCGTCCTGAGGGGTGTCGCCGTCGTAGGTGAAGACCCGGATCTCCTCGGGCAGGCGGGCGTTGACGTCGTCGAGCTCGGCCCGTTGGTCGTTCGACAACGCCTTGGTCGGGAAGAGATATAGGGCCCGGCTGGACGGGTCCTTGAGGATGGCGTCGAGGACGGGGAGGTTGTAGCAGAGCGTCTTGCCCGAGGCCGTGGGCGTGACCACCACGACATTCTTCTTTTCCTGCAGGGCGTCCCAGCAGGAGCGCTGATGCGAATAGAGCCGGTGAAAGCCTTTCTGGCCCAGGGCTTCGCGGAGGGCCGGGTGGACCCCGTCAGGATATTCGCGATACCTTCCCTCCAGGGCGGCGAGGTGCTTGATGGCGCAGATGGAATCGGTCCTGTTGCCGATCTCCTTGAGGAGCTCGATCGAGCGGAGGATCTTCTCTTCGTTGGACATGGGCTCATTTCATGCTATCGGAATCAGGGCCGAGGGTCAACATGGATGGGGGAAAACATCGTCTTGGCCCCTTCTTGTGCTAAAATAGATGGTTATGTTGAACGAGATACGGATCAAGAGGGCGGCCCAGCACAACTTGAAGCACATCGACGTGTCGCTGCCCCGGAATAAACTTATCGTCGTCACCGGCCCGTCCGGCTCGGGCAAGTCGTCGCTCGCCTTCGACACGCTCTTCGCCGAGGGCCAGCGCCGCTACATCGAGTGCCTCTCGGCCTACGCCCGGCAGTTCATCGACCAGATGGAAAAGCCCGAGGTCGAGTCCGTGGAGGGGATCTCGCCGTCCATCTCTATCGACCAGAAGACGATCTCGACCAACCCCCGTTCGACCGTCGGGACCATCACCGAGGTCTCCGACCTCTTCCGGCTCCTCTTCGCCCGGGTCGGCACGCCCCACTGCCCGAACTGCGGGCGGGCCGTCAGCTCCCAGACCGACGAAGAGATCCTGAAGAAGATCGCGGAGCTCTTCCGCGGCGAAAAGGTCCGCATCCTGGCGCCCATGATCAAGGGGCGCAAGGGTGAGTACACGCGGCTTTTCGAGCGCCTCCGGAAGAAAGGCTTCCTCAGGGCCCGGGTCAACGGGCAGCTCCGCGACCTCGAGGACGAGATCCTCCTCGAAAAGACCCGGAAGCACACGATCGAAGTGCTGGTGGACACGGTCAAAGTCGGGCCCGACTCGGAGCGGAGGCTCCAGGACGCCGTGACCAAGGCCCTCGAGGTCTCGGAAGGCGAGATCCTGGCCGTCGACGATACCGGTCGGGAAAGGTTCTTCTCTCTCAGCCTTCTCTGCCCGAATTGCGAGGTCAGCCTGCCCGAACTCGAACCGCGGAATTTTTCCTTCAACAGTCCCTACGGGGCCTGTGCCGCCTGCCACGGCCTGGGCTACGAAACGCGCCTGGACGAGTCGGGCGAGATCGAACTCACCGACGATGTCTGCCCGCAGTGCGGCGGGGCGCGCCTCATGAAGGAGAGCCTCTCGGTCAAGATCGACCACAAGAACATCCATGAGATCGGCGAGCTTCCGGTCCAGGACCTCCTCCGCGAGGTCAAGACGTTCGCGTTCTCTCCTGCCGACGAGCTTGTCGCCTCCAAGATCCTGAAAGAGATCGAGGCCCGCCTGGCCATCATGGAGGACCTGGGGATGTCCTACCTTCAGCTGAACCGGACGACGTCCTCGCTCTCCGGCGGCGAGGCCCAGAGGATCCGGCTGGCGGCCCAGGTGGGGGCCCGCCTCCGCGGCGTCCTTTACGTCCTCGACGAGCCCACCATCGGGCTCCACCAGCGCGACAACGGCCGGCTCATCTCCCTCCTCCGGAGCCTCCGCGACGACGGGAACTCCATCGTCGTCGTCGAGCACGACGAGCAGACCATCCGGGCCGCCGACTTCATCCTGGACCTGGGTCCCGGCGCGGGCGAGGCCGGAGGCTTCAAGGTCGCCGAAGGCCCGCTCGGAACGATCCTGGGTTCGCCCGATTCGCTGACGGCCCAGTATCTCCGGGGCGAAAGGAACGTGCCGGTCCCGGCCGTCCGGCGCTCGCCGTCTGGCTGGTTGACCATCCGCCGGGCCAGCGAGCACAACCTGAAGGGGATCGACGTCGGCCTGCCGCTGTCGGTCATGACGGCCGTGACCGGGGTCTCCGGCTCCGGCAAGAGCACCCTGGTCTACGACATCCTGTACAAGGGCCTGACCAACAAGATCTACAAGGCCCGCCACTGCGTCGGCCGGCACGAGGCCATGGAAGGCGTCGAGCAGATCGACAAGGTCATCGCCGTCGACCAGAAGCCCATCGGCCGGACGCCCCGCTCCAATCCGGCGACCTACACCGGCCTCTTCACGGCCCTCCGGGAGCTCTTCGCCCGGACCCCCGAGGCCCGGATGCGGGGCTACTCCGCCGGCCGCTTCAGCTTCAACGTCCCGGGAGGCCGGTGCGAGGAATGCGAAGGGGCGGGGGTCAAGAAGATCGAGATGCATTTCCTCCCCGACGTTTTCGTCACCTGCGACCGGTGCGAGGGGAAACGGTACAACAAGGAAACCCTGGCCGTCCTCTACAAAGGCCGGAACATCGCCGACGTCCTGGCCATGACCGTCGATGACGCCTACGAGCTTCTCAAGGCCCATCCCCAGCTCAAGAGGAAGCTGGGCACCCTGAAAAGGGTGGGGCTGGGCTACATCCGGCTGGGCCAGCAGGCGCCGACGCTCTCGGGCGGCGAGGCCCAGAGGATCAAGCTGACCAAGGAGCTTGGCCGCCGGACGACCGGCCGGACCCTCTACCTCCTGGACGAGCCGACGACGGGGCTCCATTTCGACGACGTCCGCAAGCTCCTCGAGGTCCTCTCGGAGCTCGTCGGACTCGGCAACACGGTCATCATCATCGAACACAACCTTGAAGTCATCAAGTATTGCGACTATATTATTGACCTGGGTCCAGAGGGAGGCGAGGACGGGGGCCGCATCGTCGCCCAGGGGACGCCGGAGAAGGTCGCGGGGACGGCCCGCTCGTACACGGGGCAGTATCTGGAGAAAGCCCTCCGCGACGGCCGGCCCGGAAGAAAGGACGTCTGAGGGACCATGCCCTTCAGGGATATCGCGGGCAACAGCCGGGTCAAGAAGATCCTGAAGCTCGCTTTGGAGCGGGACCGGGTCCCGAACTCGCTTCTTTTCTGCGGCCCCGAGGGCATCGGCAAGAGGCCGATGGCGCTGGCCCTGGCCAAGGCCCTGAACTGCGCGGCGGCCCCCGGCGACGCGTGCGGCCGTTGTCCCGCCTGCTTGGCGATCGATGAGGGCCGTTTCCCCGACGTCATGGAGTTCTCGGGGGAAGCGAAGGACATCTCGATCGAACAGATCCGGTTCATCAAGCAGATGGCCTTCCTGAAGCCGATGATGGGGAGGAAGAGGGTTTTCATCCTGGACGAGGCGGACAAGATGAGCCCGGACGCCGCCAACTCGCTCCTGAAGGTGCTCGAGGAGCCGCCGCTTTTTTCCCACTTCGTCCTCATCACGGCGAGCCCGTTCCTGATCCTCCCCACGATCCTCTCCCGGTGCCAGACCCTGGCCTTTTCAGCCGTCAGCAAGGAGGAGATCGAGGAGATCCTGGTCGACCGGGACCTCCCGAAAGAACAGGCCCGGGTCCTGTCGCTTCTCGTGGACGGGAATCTCGAGAGAGCCCTGGAGCTCGAGTGGGATGAAGTCCAGGCGCTCAAAGACGATGCCTGGAAGCTCTTCGAGATGATGCTCTCCGGCCGGAACGCCTCCCGTTTCCTGGAGCGCTTCGGATCCCTAACCAGGCCCGCCCAGGAGGACTTCGGGCAGACCCTCGAGATCTTCTCGTCGTTCACCCGGGACATCCTCCTCCTCGAGCTCGGCGGGGCCACCCGGTTCCTGCTGAACCCGGATTACGAACCCGGGCTCCGGGAGGCTGCGGCGAAGCTGCCCGCGCGCCGGGCCCTGGCCCTCCTCGCGGACCTCGATTTCGTCCTGACGGAGCTCGAGAAGAACCTCAACAAGAACCTCCTGGCGGCGACGTTTTTTTCGAACTTTGGAGAACTGACCCATGTCTGACATTATCTGCGTTCAAAGCGAAACATCGGGCCGGCTCCTCCGGGCCAAGACCGGCGGGGAGCCCCTCCACAAGGGCGACCGGTGCATCATCGAGTCCGAGCTCGGCGGCGACCTGGCCGTTGTCGTCGACGACGCGAGCCTCATGTGCAAGAACCCGAAGGCGGCCCAGACGGCCGTCGAGATCATCCGCAAGGCCTCCGACGAGGACGTCCGGAAGTTCGAGTGGCTGAAGGAAAAGGAGCAGCGGGCCTTCGATTTCTGCCTCCAGCGGATCGCGTCCCGGGACCTGCCCATGAAGCTCGTCTTGGTCCGCTATTTCTTCAGCGAGAAAAAAGGGATCTTCTATTACACGGCCGACGGGCGGATCGATTTCCGGCAGCTGGTCAAGGACCTGGCCAAGGAGCTCCGGATGAGGATCGAGATGCGCCAGGTCGGCGTCCGGGACGAGGCCAAGATGATCGGCGGCCTCGGTGTCTGCGGCCGGTGCCTCTGCTGTTCGAGCTTCATGCGGACGTTCGAGCCGGTAACCATCCAGAAGGCCCGCAAGCAGCAGATCGTCATCAATCCTACCAAGATCTCGGGCCTCTGCGGCCGGCTGATGTGCTGTCTGGGTTTCGAAGAGCAGACCCGCGGCCGGATGTACTCCGAAGGGAGCGAAAATCCGATCGAGGATTGACGCCGGAGCGGGGTGGGGAGAGACGGCTGGGATCGGCGGCCTCAGGACTTGGGGACGATCCTGAACCGGATCCGCTTGGAAACGGCAGTCAGAGTGCCGTCGGCCTTGAACGCCTGAACTTGCCAGGAATACGTTACGCCGGCCTTCAGCCGGGCCCTGAAGTCGTCGGTCAGGACCAACCGCGTATCCTTGGTCGAGGCGGTCATGAGGGGGGATCTTCCGGCCAGGGAGACCTTGTACTCCAGATCGTCGCCGGCGCTTTTCCATTCGAGGAAAGCCGGGGCCTCCTGGATGTCGGCGACCGGCGAGACGAGCGTCACGGCGCCGCCGCGGACCGTTTCGTCCTCGGTGAGGACGAGCGGCGGGGGGACGGTCCCGGCCCGGGGGTGAAGGAGCCAGACGGCGATGAAGAGCACCACGGCCGAGACGCCGGCCACGACCCAGCGGCGGGGGGTGAGGAAGGCCCAGGTCCTTCGGACCCGTGAACCCGCCCGCGAGCCCTCGGCGAGATCCCCGGACAGGGCGCTCATGACGCCCTCCTTCCTGAGGATCTGGATGATTTCGTCCCTCTCGGATATCTTGGAAAAGCACGAGCGGCAGATGAAGTAATGCTCTTCGAAATCGGTCTGTTCTTCGGGCTTCAGCTTGTCCAGGAGATAGCCGTCGATCAGGCCCTCATAGCGGCATTTGGTCATGTCCGATCCCTTTTTCGAATCTCGATATTTTAGTCGTGAAGGCCGGACGAAAAACGGAAAATTTCAGGGCCTGACGGTCTTTTTGATGAGCTTGATGGCGTAGTTCACCCGTTCACTGACACGGCGGGGTGAAATGCCCAGCTCCCGGGCCACCTCCTCCCTCGAAAGTTCTTTATAATAATAAAGATAGAGGACATCCCGGAACTTTGGCTTGAGCTGCTCGACGGCCGTGGTGATCTGCTGGGCCCGCTCCCGGCCCTCGGCCTCGACATGGGGGTCGGGAAAGGGAGCCGGCTCCGGCGCATGCCGCAGGACCTTGGTCTTCTGGCGGATGTGATCGATGATCCGCCGGCTGGTGATGGTGTAGAGAAACGTCCCGACCGAGCTGTCTCCGCGGAACGCCCCGGTCTTGACCTTTTCGATGGCCTGCATGAGGATCTCGTCGACGACGTCCTCCCAATCCGGGGTCGAGCTGCCGAGGGCTTTCCGGACGCGGAAGGAAATGACGGTCCGGTACCCCAGGATGGCTTCGTCGAGAGGCAGATCCTTCTTCGTGTTCTCCACGGTCCCTTTATTATAAAAAGGGCAAGGAAGGCTCCGCAACATCTCCCGGAGTCAATCTTTTATCACCCCTAACGACTAACCATTTACGTTCCGGAGAGGAACCCCAAACCCCGTCTCCGGCGGCGGAGGCCCGTGAGCTCATTCGGCCCACGGACCGCTCAGAACTCTTCCTTCTTGGCTTTCCCCCGGTCCATTTCTTTGACGTAGGCCCTGCGGTCGACGAGGATCTCCCGGGGCTTGCTCCCTTCCGAAGGGCCGATGATCCCCTCATCCTGCATCTGGTCGATGATCCGGGCCGCCCGGGCGTAGCCCAGCTTCAGCCGGCGCTGGAGGTGGGAGGCCGAGGCCTGGCCCGAGACCATCACCTGGCGGACGGCCTCGTCATAAAGCTCGTCCTTTTCGTCCGAATCACCCATGAGTTTGTCGGCGTCCCCGCGGACGACCTGGATGATCCTCTCGTCGAACGTCGGGGTCCCCTGGGTCTTGACGAACTTGACCAGGCGCCGGACCTCGGGGATGGAGATGTAGGCGCAATGAAGGCGGATCAGCCGGGGGAAGTTCGGCGGCAGGAAGAGCATATCCCCCATGCCGAGGAGCTTGTCGGCGCCCCCCGTGTCGATGATGATCCGGGAATCGACCTTCGAGGGGACCCGGAACGCGACCCGGCAGGAGAAGTTGTTCTTGATCGTCCCGGTGATGACGTCGATCGACGGCCGCTGGGTGGCCATGACGAGATGGATGCCGACGGCCCGGGCGAGCTGGGCCAGCCGGCCGATGAAGAACTCGACCTCCTGGGCGCCGACCATCATCAGCTCGGCCAGCTCGTCGATGATGATGACGATGTAGGGAAGGGGCTGGAAGGCGTCCCGCTCCTCGTCGGTGAGCTTGCCCTTCTTCTCGGCCAGGATCTGCTTCATCTGCTGGTTGTACTGGTCGATGTTCCGGACCTTGACCCCTTGGAGCTTCTTGTAGCGCTCCTCCATCTTCCGGACGATGTCCATGAGCACGACGTGGGCCTTTTTGGGGTCGTTGATGACCGGGCAGAGGAGGTGGGGGATGTCCTCGTAGAGCGTAAACTCGAGGCGCTTGGGGTCGATGAGGACGAGCTTCACCTCTTCCGGGGTCGACTTGTACAGGATGCTGGCGATGAGGGCGTTGAGGGCGACGCTCTTGCCCGTCCCCGTCGACCCGGCGATGAGGAGGTGGGGCATGACCGCCAGGTCCGTGATGTACACCCCGCCGTGGACGTCCTTGCCCAGGGCGAAGGTCAGCTTGGACGGCGATTCGAGGAACTTCTCCGACTCGATGATGTCGCGGAGCTTGATCGTCTCCCGCTTGTTGTTCGGGATCTCGACGCCCAGGGACGACTTGCCCGGGATCCGCTGGATGCGGACGGACTCGGCCTCCAAGGCCAGGGAGAGGTCCTCGGTGAGGTTGGCGACCTGGCTGACCTTGATCCCCGGCGCCGGGAAGAACTCGTAGGTTGTGATCACGGGCCCGGGGTGATACTCGCGGACGTCGCCCTCGATTCCGAACTCCTTGAGCTTCTCCTCGATCCGGCGCTTCTTGTCGTAGAGTTCCTCCTTGTCGACCTTCTCCGCCGGCTTACCCGGGTCGAGGAGGTTGAACGGCGGGAAGTGGTACTCGCCCTTCCTGCCGAGGTCGGGGAAGAGGAGGTTTTCAGGCGGCGGGGGAGCCACGGGCCGGGGCGCCGGGGGGCCCTCCCGGGCGGCTTTCCGGGCCTCCTTCTCCATCCTCTTTTTCTCCCTCTCCCTCTCCTTCTCCGCTTTCTTTTCGGCCTTCGGGTCCGGCTTGCCCCCGGTTTCGCCCTCCCCTGCGGGCGAGGCCGGCTCGGCGTACTTCTTCAGGACCTTCTCCCTCATCCTGTCCCGCTCCTTGTTCTTCTGGTAACGGGTGACCCTGATCCGGACCTGTTTGACGGTCGTGTCGAAGGTCCCTTTGAAGAAATGGAGCGTTTTCCCGAGCGACCAGCGGGTGGAGAAGAGGAGGAAGAGGCCGAGCGCGGCTAGGAGGAAGATGAACGAGCCGACCGTGCTCAGGTACCGTTCGAGAAAAATCAGGGCGGAATATCCGATGATGCCGCCCGCCTGGATGACCGTGCCCCTGAAGGGGATCCTCTGGAAAAGGAGCGCAGCCAAGGGACAGATGATCAGAAAGAACAGCAAGACGAAACCCAGGCGGCGAAGGAGGCCGCCGGCCGTGCCCCGGAGGACGGCCTTGACCGCCACGTAGCCGAGGCCGAACGGAAAGAGGAAGACCACGAACCCGAGGAACCAGAGGAGGGCGTCGGCGAAGTATGCGCCGACGTGGCCGGCAAAGTTGCGGACGTGATGGCCTTGCGGCGGGACGTTGGCGAACGACGGGTCCTTGGAGTCGTAGCTGATGAGGCTGATCAGGGAGAAGAGAGCGAAAAATAAAAGGACGAGGCCGGTGATCTCGACAGCCCGGCTCTGTTTGCGGGCCGCGGGCTTCCCGTTCGCGCCGCCCTTCTTCGCGTTCTTCATTGGCGGAATTATATCATAATTGGAGAAACGGGCGGAGGGCGTTGAAGAGGGTGGCGAAGGCGTCAGGGGTAACCTGCTCGGCCCGGACGTTCGGCAGGAGGCCGCATCGCTCGAAGGCGGCGGTGAGGGCGCCGACGTCCACGCGCCTCTCCAGGTTCTTCCGGAGCTGCTTCCGCCGCTCGGAGAAGGCGGACCGCAGGAACGCCGCGTATTTCGGATCGTCGGCGCCAGCGTGGAGCGGGGCCGGCCTCCGGCGGAGGGAAAGGAGAGCCGACTGGACCTCAGGAGGCGGCGAGAACGAGCCGGGGGCGACCGTGAACTCGACCCGAGCCTCGAAATAATTCTGGAGAAGGATGGACAGGGGCGCGTATTTCTTGGATCCCGGCCCGGCCGGGATGCGGGCCGCGACCTCCTTCTGGAGGAGGAAGACGCAGTCCGTGAAAAGGTCCCGCTCCTCGAGGACCCTGCGGAGGATCGGCGACGAGATCGAGTAGGGGAGGTTGCCGGCGACGCGGACCGCGGGGATCCCTGCGGCCCGGAGGGTGCCGCGGAAATCGAACGTCAGGGCATCCCCCTCCACGACTTCGACATTCCCGGGGACGGCTTTCCTGAGCCCGGGGATGAGCCGCCCGTCCTTCTCGATGGCGATCACCCGCCCGGCCCTTTCCGCCAGGGCGGCGGTCAGGATCCCCTTGCCGGCGCCGATCTCGATGAGGACGTCCTCCCTCCGGGGCGAGATGACGTCGACGATCTTCCGGAGGACGGCCGGGCTGGCCAGGAAATGCTGTCCGAGGGCATGCCTTCGCGATTTTTTCATGGGTCACGGTCCCGGCGATTTTTTGCCGCCGGCGCCTATGATACCGCTTTTGGACCTCAGGGGCCATCCCGCCCTCCGCGGGTCCTTCGGATTGACGGCCGCCCCCCTTGTGCTTATAATTGAGCCCTCGGATACATGTGAGGTTATCGAGATGCGCGCCAAGAAGATCCTCCTGTTCGCGCTGGGCGTCTTCGCCGCCGTGGCGGCCTTCCTCTCCATCAGGAAGCTGAAGAAATAGGCCCGGTCCCGCCGGGCGTTCGAGGCCTCCCGCGCCGCTCCGCCCGGGCCGGGGGTTTGACAAGGGCCCGGGTTTTCAATACATTACATTGAGCGTCCGCCCATGGCCGAAAAGAAAATATTGATCATCGACTATGACGCCCAGAGCCTGGACTCTCTGACCAAGCTGGTCAAATCGCAGAAGATCCAGGTCGTCACCGCCCCCGACGGCCAGGCCGGCTACGAAAAATTCCGCTCGGAGAGGCCGGACCTCGTCATCCTGGAGGCGATCCTGCCCAAGGTCCACGGCTTCGACCTGACGAAGAAGATCACCCAGGAGTCCGGCGGCCAGGTGCCCGTCGTGATCGTGACGGGCCTTTACAAGGGGCCCCAGTACCGGCACGAGGCGATCGCTACGTTCGGAGCGTCGGACTATTTCGAGAAGCCGGTGGACCCCGACCGCTTCATCGAAACGGTCCGGCAGCTGATGCGCGACGAAGAAGAGATCGAGGAAACCCTCCCCGACCCGGCCACGGTCATCGAGAACCTTTCCCAGCGGGTGAGGGATAAGGCCGCCCAGGGAAAGGGGAAAGATGACTAGGATCGAAGGACGGCGCGCATGACGAGCCTCTGGAGCCGCTGCAACAACTGCCAGCACATCCTCTACAAGCAGGACATCCTCGACAACCTCTATGTCTGCCCGTCCTGCAATTTCCATTTCCGGATCTCGGCTGAGGACCGGCTCGGGATGCTGTTCGACGACGGAACGTACGAAGTCCAGGACGCCGGCATCCACTCCGTCGACGCCCTCCATTTCGTCGACACGAAACGGTACGTCGACCGGCTCGCCGAGAGCGAGCAGAAGGTGGGCCTCGCGGAAGCCATCATCACGGCCAGGGGAACGATGGCTGGCATCCCCATCTACGTTCTGGCCATGGAATTCGGCTTCCTGGGCGGGAGCGTGGCCTCGGTGGTCGGTGAAAAGATCGCTCGGGCCTGCGAACGGGCCATCGAGGAGCACCGCCCCGTCATTATCGTTTCCTGCTCCGGCGGCATGCGGATGCAGGAGGGGATGCTCTCGCTCATGCAGATGGCCAAGACGAGCGCGGCCATCGCCCGGCTCGGCGAGGCAAAGCTTCCCTACATTTCGGTCATGGCCGACCCGACGACGGGGGGAACGACGGCCAGCTTCGCCATGCTCGGCGACATCAACATTGCCGAGCCCCAGGCCCTGATCGGGTTCGCCGGCCCGCGCGTCATCGAACAGACGATCAAGGAAAAGCTTCCCAAGGGCTTCCAGAGGGCGGAATTCCTCCTCAGCCACGGGATGCTCGATGACGTCGTCGAACGAAAAAGCCTGAGGCCTTACCTGATCAAAGCCCTCCGCCTCTTCCTCAACTGGCCTCAATGAACCCCGGTGAGTGCCGGGACTATCTCGGCCATCTCCAGCATTTTGGCATCAAGCTCGGCCTCGAGAACATTACCATTCTCCTCGCGGCCCTGGGCGACCCGCACCGGAGCTTCCCGGCCGTCCACGTGGCAGGGACCAACGGCAAGGGCTCGGTCTCGGCCATGCTCGACAGGATCCTCCGGAACCACGGATTCCGCACCGGCCTCTACACCTCCCCCCATCTCGTGAGCGTCGAGGAGAGGGTCCGGGTCAACGGCGAGCGGATCGGGCCCGGGAAATTTTGTGTCCTCCTCGACCGGATCAGAGAGACGATTGACGACTTGATGGCGGCCGGGTGCCTCGTCTACCATCCGACGTTCTTCGAGGTCCTGACCGCTCTCGCCTTCCTCCAGTTCGCGGATCGGAAGGTGGACGTCGCGGTTCTCGAGACGGGAATGGGCGGCCGCTTCGACGCCACGAACGTCGTCCGGCCCCTCGTCTCCGTGATTACGACGATCTCCCGGGACCACGAGAAGCATCTGGGTTCGACGCTCCGGCAGATCGCCTTTGAAAAGGCCGGCATCGTCAAGCCCGGCGTCCCGGTCGTCTGCGGGGTCCCGAAGGGCGTCGCTCTCGGGGTCATCCGCCGCCGCGCCCGCGAGCTCAAGGCCCCCTTCGTCCACGTCTTCGGGCCGCGGACGGCTTTCGAAGGTCGGCGAGCTGGCGCGGGCTTCCGTTTCCGCTACGCGAGCGGAGCGGACGAGTACATTTTCGCCCCGGCCCTGGCCGGCCGCTATCAGGGCGAGAACGCCGCCGTCGCTATCGCCGCTGCCGAGATCCTCAGCCGGGTCTGGCGGCCGCTCCAGAAGTCGAAGATCGTCCGCGGCGTCCGCGAGGCGCGCTGGGAAGGCCGGCTGGAAACGGTTTCCCGAAGGCCCCTGGTCATCCTTGACGGCGCCCATAACGTAGAGGGGGCCGGGTCCCTGGCCGCCCATATCAAGAACGTGATCAGGAGGCCGGTCATCCTCGTCTTTGCGGCCATGAAGGACAAGGACATCCGGAAGATGGCCCGGCTTCTCTTCCCCCAGGCCCGGACCGTCATCCTGAGCCAGGTCCCCTACAAGCGCTCGGCCCTGCCGGCCGAGATCCTGGAATCAGCCCGGGAATTCAAGGACAGGATCCTCCTCCAGCCGGACGTGACGAAAGCCGTATGCCTGGCCCTGGCCGAGTCGGCGTGCCGGACCCCTGTCGTCATCGCCGGCTCCCTCTTCCTCGTCGGCGAAGTCAAGAAGCTCCGGCTGTTCAGCTAGCTCCGGCGGCCACGCAAAAACGATTTCAGAAAAATAAATGGGTGGCACGGTGCCAGTCCCCGCTTGATAAGGGCCTCGGGGGATGGTCGGAACGTCACAAGGCGGATGTGCCTTCCCGAATCGTTGTTAGAGGAAGAGGCGGACGCAGGGGGGATGTCCCGGAGAAAACATTGAGCGCGACGCGGGCACGGTTCCTCGAGTGTAGCGAGAGGAGAGCGGAGCGATCACAGAGTGGGATTCCTCGCTGGGGAATCCCACGTTTTTCGGAGGGACTCCCTCCGAGTCCGCAACCTCCAGAAGAAACGATTCGGGAACGGCGTGAAAAACCGCGCTCTGGAGTGGAGGCCATCCCCGGGGCCCTGCAGAGCGAGAGTCCAGGCCAAGGTTGATTTTTAACCCCAATGGCGTTAGAATTTCCCTTACTTTGACACCCGGAATAGGCGATTGAATATAGTCCCTGACGCGACCGTCTTCGTCACGTTCGCCCTCGTCTGGATCCTCGTTCTCGTCCTGTCGCGCGTTTTCTTCAAGCCCGTCCGGCGCATCCTCGACGAGCGGGCCTCGCGGATCGAAAAGGCGAAGGCGGAGACCGAGAAGACCCTGGCGGCCTATGAACAGGACCTCCGGCGGATCGAGGACGGCCTGAAGGAGGCCCGGGCCTCGGCGGCCGGGATCCGGGAGCAGGCCGAGCTCGAGGCGCTGAAGGAGAAGAGCCGGCTCCTCCAGGAGATCCAGGTCGAGTGCCGGGCCCAGGTGGACAAGGCCAAGGCCGAGCTCGACCAACGGGTCGAGACGCTCAAGAAAGAGCTCGACCGAACGACCGAAGAGCTCTCCGGGGATATCGAGCGAAGGATCCTGAACTGATGATGCCGCGGAAGCCCTTCGCCGTCGTCCTCGCCGTCCTGCCCCTGCTTCTGTTCATGAGCGTCGAGGAGACGGGACGGCCGTCGGCCACCATGGACTTCGCCGGGAAAGCCGTCAATTTCGCGATCCTTTTCGGGGGCCTGGCGTTCGTCCTCCGCAAGCCGCTCGCGGCCATGCTCCGAAAAAGGTCCGCCGACGTCCGGGACGCCATCAGGATGGCCGACGAGGAGAGCGCCGAAGCCGCAAAGAAATACGAAGGGTCGGAGACGCGGGTGGCGGGGCTCGAGGGGGACGTCCTACGGCTGAAGAGCGAGGCCGAGGAGGAAGCCCGCCGGGAGAAAGACAGGATCGCCCGGCTGGCCGCCGAGGAGTCCGCTCGGATCCGGCAATTCACCGGTCAGGAGATCGACGAGCAGGCGCGGGCCGGCGTCCGGGAGCTCAAAGCGTACGCGGCGGAGCAGGCGACGGCCCTAGCCCGGGAGAGGATCCGGAAAAGGCTGACCGCCGAGGGCCAGGCGGCCCTCATCGACAAGTCCATCGAGAGACTTTCCAAGCTTCATGAAAAACCTGGTCCTCGTTAAAAAATACGCCCAGGGCCTCGTCCAGGCGATGACGGACGAAGCCGAGTTCGAGGCCGTCCGGGCCGAGCTCCGGTTGTTTCTCGACCTCTACGCCGGCCACGATGAGCTCCGCAAAGCGCTCCTGAGCCCGTTCATCAACCTCCGAACAAAAGCCCGGATCCTCCAGGACGTCCTGGCCAGGACACGGGCCGGCGGAAAAACGGCCAGGTTCCTGTCCCTTCTCTTCGAGCACAAGCGGCTCGCCCTCCTCGGAGACATCGTGGCATTTCTGCCGGAAATGTGGAACGACAAGCTCGGGATCATAACCTTCGAGGTCGCCTCGGTCATCCCGCTGACGGCCGTCCAGAAGAGCCGGCTCCGGGAGACGCTCGAGGCTGCGGAGGGAGGGCCCGTGAGTCTGGTCTTCAAGATCGACCCCGCAGTCGTCGGGGGCCTGTCCTTGAGGAGGGGGCACATCGTCTACGACGTGTCCATCCAGGGGAATCTCGACCGGCTGAGAGAGCTAATCCAGCAAGGCTAGAGGTCGCCATGAATATCAAAGCCGATGAAATCACGAAGATCATCCAGCAGGAGATCGAAGGCTATGAACCGTGCGTCGATATCCGGGAGATCGGGACCGTCACCTCCGTGGGGGACGGGATCGCCCGCATCTACGGCCTCGACCGGGTCATGTACAATGAGCTCCTCGAGTTCCCGCGCGGCGTCTTCGGGCTGGCCTTGAATCTCGAAGAGGAGAATGTCGGCGCCGTCCTCCTGGGCGAGAGCCATCTCGTCCGGGAGGGGGACCAGGTCAAGCGGACCCGCCGGATCATGCAGGTTCCGGCCGGCCCGGCCATGATCGGCCGCGTCGTCAATCCCCTCGGCCAGCCGCTCGACGGCAAGGGACCGATCAAGACCGAGACCTACATGTTCGTCGAGAGACTGGCGCCCGGGGTGGTCGATCGCCTGCCGGTCCGGGAGCCCCTCCAGACCGGGATCAAGGCCATCGATGCCATCGTCCCGATCGGCCGGGGCCAGCGCGAGCTCATCATCGGCGACCGCCAGACCGGGAAAACGATCATTGTCCTCGACACCATCCTCAACCAGAAGTCGTCCGACGTCGTCTGCATCTACGTGGCCATCGGCCAGAAGAACTCGACCGTCGCCCAAATCATCCAGACCCTCGAGGACTTCGGAGCCATGGACTATTCCATCGTCGTGGCCTCGTCGGCCAGCGACCCCGCGCCCCTCCAGTACCTGGCGCCCTACTCCGGCTGCGCCATCGGCGAATTCTTCAGGGACAGCGGCCGCCACGCTCTGGTCATCTATGACGACCTCTCCAAGCACGCCGCCGCCTACCGGGAGATCTCGCTCCTCCTCCGCCGCCCTCCGGGACGCGAGGCCTTTCCCGGAGACGTTTTCTATCTCCACTCGCGGCTGCTCGAACGGGCGGCCAAGCTCAACGACGAGCTCGGCGGCGGCTCCCTGACGGCCCTGCCCATCATCGAGACCCAGGCCGGGGACGTCTCGGGCTACATCCCGACCAACGTCATCTCGATCACGGACGGCCAGATCTACCTCCAGGCCGAGCTCTTCAACGCCGGCGTCCGGCCGGCCATCAACATCGGGATTTCCGTGTCCCGCGTCGGCGGCAACGCCCAGATCAAGGCCATGAAGCAGGTTGCCGGCAAGCTCCGCCTGGACCTGGCCCAGTACCGCGACCTCGTGACCTTCGCCCAGTTCGGGACCGAGCTCGACCGGACAAGCCAGGCCCAGCTCGACCGCGGCGAGCGGCTGACCGAGATCCTGAAGCAGGGCCAATACGGGCCGCTCCCGATCGAGAAGCAGGTTCTCATCATCTACGCCGGGAACCGCGGCTTCCTGGACGAATTCCCGGTGGACCGGCTCAAGGACTACGAGATGAAGCTCTACGGACATTTCGAGAAACGCCACCCGGACATCCTGACCAAGATCCGGGAGAAGAAGCAGATCGATACGCCCCTGGAAACGGCGATCAGCGCCGCGGTCACAGAGTTCAACGCCCTGTTCAAGGGGGAGCTCAGCTAGCATGCCGACCCTGATCGACCTCCGCCGGCGCATCCGGAGCGTCCAGAACAGCCAGAAGATCACCCAGGCGATGAAGACCGTCTCGACGGCCAAGTTCCGCAAGGCCCAGCGGACGGTCTTCGCCTCGCGGCCGTTCTGGCACCTGTTCCCCGACCTCATGGACCGGCTGGCCTACTGGGCGTGCGAGTGCTGGCACCCGCTTCTCGACCGGCGGGACGAGAAGAAGGCGGAGGTCCTGGTCATCACATCGGACAAGGGGCTGGCCGGGGCCTTCAACTCCAACCTCCTCGCCAAGGCCGCCTCGTTCATCGAGGAGAAGGGGAAGACCGCGGACGTCCGGCTGGCCCTCATCGGGAAAAAGGCCGTCAACTTTTTCAGGAAACGCTCCTGGCCCGTGGACCTGTCGTTCGGCGACCGGACCGACAAGCTGACCCGGGAGGAGATCCGGGACCTGGCCGAATTCCTGATGAGGCAGTACGCCTTCCAGAGGACCGACGCCGTCTACATCATCTACAACGAATTCAAGTCGATCGTCGCCCCCCGGATCATGACCGTGAAGCTCTTGCCGCTTGTCCCGAACCCCGGCCCCGAGCCGTCGGCGACCTGGGTCCCGGATTGGGAGCCCAATGGGGACCGGCTCGTTCCGTTCATCCTGCCGCTCTATGTGGAGAGCCAGATCCACCACGCCCTTCACGAATCCCAGGCCGCGGAGCAGGCGGCCCGGATGATGGCCATGGACAACGCCACGAAGAACGCCGAGGAGCTCGTCGAGGACCTCGTCCTCGTTCTCAACAAGATCCGGCAGGCCGGCATCACCAAGGAGCTCCTGGAGATCATGACCGCCGTCGAGGCGCTCAGGGAGAATGCGTAGGGAGAGAACCGATGGAAAAGAAAGCAGCCAGAACCGGGACCGTGGTCCAGGTCATAGGACCCGTTGTCGACGTCAAGTTTCCGGGCGGAGATCTGCCCGAGATCTACACCGCCATCCGGATCACGAGCGAGGGCTTCGACGTGACGACGCCCGTCGATATCGTGGTCGAAGTCGAACAGCACATCGGTGAGGACCGCGTCCGCTGCGTGTCTATGCATCCGACCGACGGGCTCTCGCGGGGGATGACGGCGATCGACCTGGGCGGGCCCATCGAGGTCCCCGTCGGCGAGGGCACCCTGGGCCGGATCATGAACGTCATCGGCGAGCCGGTGGACCACATGGGGCCGATCGTGACGAAGGAGAAATATCCGATCCACAGGGACCCGCCGCCCCTCGACCAGCAGAGCACCAAACTCGAGATGTTCGAGACGGGGATCAAGGTCATCGATCTCATTCAGCCGTTCCTCAAGGGCGGCAAGATCGGGCTCTTCGGCGGCGCCGGCGTCGGGAAGACCGTCATCATCCAAGAGCTCATCCACAACGTGGCCATGAAGCACGGCGGCTATTCCGTGTTCGCGGGCGTCGGGGAGCGGACGCGCGAGGGCAACGATCTTTGGCTCGAGATGAAGAGCTCGGGGGTCATCAAAAAGACGGCCTTGATCTACGGCCAGATGACCGAGCCCCCCGGGGCGAGACTGCGCGTCGGCCTGTCGGCCCTCTCGGTTGCCGAGTATTTCCGCGACGAGCTCGGCCAGGACATCCTTCTCTTCATCGACAACATTTTCCGTTTCGTCCAGGCGGGGTCCGAGGTCTCGGCCCTGCTCGGCCGGATGCCCTCGGCCGTCGGCTACCAGCCCAATCTCGCCTCCGAGCTCGGCGAGCTCGAGGAGCGCATCACCTCGACCAAGAAGGGGTCGATCACGTCGGTCCAGGCGGTCTACGTCCCGGCCGACGATTTCACCGACCCGGCGCCGGCCACCACGTTCTCCCATCTCGACGCGACGACCAACCTTGCTCGGGCCCTAACGGACATGGGCATCTACCCGGCCGTCGACCCCCTGGCCTCCTTTTCCCGGATCCTGGACCCGCGGGTCGTGGGCGAGGAGCACTACCGGGTGGCCCGGCGGGTCAAGGAGATCCTCCAACGCTACAGGGACCTCCAGGACATCATCGCCATCCTCGGGATCGAGGAGCTCTCGGACGAGGACAAGGTCGTCGTGGCCCGGGCCCGGAAGATCCAGCGGTTCATGTCGCAGCCGTTCCACGTCGCCGAGGAGTTCACTGGCCGGCCGGGGCGGTACGTCACGGTCCCAGAGACGGTCCAGGGGTTCAAGGAGATCGCGGAAGGCCTCCATGACGATAAGCCCGAGCAGGCCTTCTATATGATGGGCACGATCGCCGATGTCGTCCAGAGGACGGAGGAGCTCCGATCGGCATGAGCGACCAGGCTCCGGCGACCATCCATCTGAAGGTCATCGCGCCCGACCGCCTGCTCGTCGAGGCCGACGTCGAGTCAGTTGCGCTGCCGAGCCTTGAAGGCGAGATCGGAATCCTGCCCGGCCACCGGCCCCTGTTCGTCGGGATCGGAAGGGGCAAGGTCCGCTTCAAGAGCGGCGGTGACGAAGAGGCGGTCCTTGTCCGGGGCGGCTACGCCCAGGTCCAGCCGGAAAAGGTCGTGGTCATGACGGAGGTCGGCGAGGATGACAAAGACGGCGGAGCCGCGGCCGCGTAACGGCGAGACGCTGGACACCTTCTACCGGGGCCGGGTCCGGGTTTTCCAGAAAAAGCGAGGCTACCGGTTCTCGGTCGACGCACCGCTTCTCGCGGATTTCGTCCGGACGAAAAAGACCGACGACGTCCTGGACATCGGGACCGGCAGCGGGATCATCTCCCTTCTTCTGAGCTTGAAGCCGTTCCGGCACATCACCGCGCTCGAGATCCAGAAAAGCCTCGCGGACATGGCCAGGCGGAACGTCGCCCTGAACGGGCTCGGAAGCAGGATCGACGTCATCCAGGCGGATTTCCGGGACTACGATCCCGGCCGGAAGCTTGACCTGATCGTCTCGAATCCCCCTTATATCCGGAGAGCCACGGGCTTCCTCAGCCGGGTGACCGAAAAGTCCGTCGCCAAGCACGAGATCCATGGCGAACTCGACGACCTCATACGGAAAACGGCGGAGTGGCTCAAAAGAAAGGGCCGGGCTTGTTTCATTTATCCAGAAAGGCGGCGGGAGGATCTCGCCGCGGCCGCAAGAGCGAATGGTCTTCGCGTCCGGCGGATCCAGTTCGTTCATCCGCGCGCCGGCGAGCCCGCCAACCTGTTCCTGGCCGAGCTGGGCCTCGCCGCGGGACCGGGAGCCGCGGCGGCCGAGCCGAAAGTCACGCCTGCGCTTGTCCTCTTCGGCACCGATGGGAAATACACCGACGAGGCCGAGGCGATCTTCTCCGGCCGCCCCGAATTAAGGCCTATCTCTTAGCGAAGGCCGCCTCGATCTCTTTCAGGCCGACGCCGAGCACCGCCCGGGCGATCTCGTCGAGCGCCTTCTCCGGCCCTTGAATGTGGATCGTCGTGTGGATGTGGGCCAGCGTTTCCCCCGGCCTGAGGTCGGCGGCCGGCGATGACGACTCCAGCTCATAAAACGGCCCCAGAGGTTTGGCGCCGGGCGACGCCGGTCCGTCGTTGTAGCTGTTGACGACGTCCCCGGCGAAGGGGTCCTCCTGGATCTTCCACATCGAATTGACGTAGTCCATCACGCCCTCAGGGATCGTGACGTGGACGATCGTCAGGACCCTGTTCGCGGCATCGAAGCTCCCAACGAACGGCTTGACCCGCTTGGGCGACATCCCGATCTTGCTCCGGTATTTCCCGTCGCCGCTGAAAAAGAGGACGCCGTCCTTATCCCTGACGATCAGGCGGTCCGCCGGGACCTTGCCGAAGTAGGTGTCGTTGACGATGGAACCGAGGTCCGCCTCCGGGCCAGTCTTGAACGGGATGACGATGGTCGTCGCCGGCGAGGGATTGAACATGCCCAGGATCCAGACCGAAAGAAGCCCCGTTTCCTTGGCCCAGGCCTTCTTCCCGGTATTGGTGATCCTGTTGTCGGACGAATAGGCCACCATCTTGACCCCGGCCGGGACCGGAACTCCGAGCGCCTTGACCTCGTCCGCCTGGAGGATTATGACCTCGCGGTTGAGTTCGAGGTCGAATTCCGCGGCCGAATAATTCACCAGGTGCATATCCTTCCGGAAATGGATGCTGTCGGCTTTCCGGCTGACGATATCGTAAGCCGACTCGTTGATCGGGGGCGGAGTGAACCAGTGGTCGAGGTCGAAGGAGTCGCCCTTCTTGAAAAAGATCGAGAACTGGCCGCCCTCGGGTCCGAGCCAGAAGCGGTCCTCGCCGCCGAAGGCATTCATATGGAGATTGTTCGCGCCCGAGGCGATGAGCTCCCGGTTGATCCAGCCGAAACTCAGACCGTCGGGGCCGGCGGCCATGCTCGTCATGACCCGGCCCTGGAGGTCGGGGTTGACAGCCACCTGGGCCAGGTTGTCCCGGGCAGTCAGGATGATGGCCTTTGTATGGGTCATGAGGAATGTCGCGTCGTCTTTAAAGAGGATGCCCTGCGGGGCTTTCGCGGATTTCCCGCAGCCCGCCGCGAGGGCGATGATTACGACTGCCGCGCAGATGCCGTATTTCATGGGGGCCTCCTTTTTTGCCGGGCTTGCGCCTTATTTCCCGCGGCTCTCGGCGAGCCGGGCCGCGAACCATTTCCAGATCGCCTTGTTGAACTCGAGGCTCGGCGGCGTCCCCTCGAGGATCGCCCGATAGCTCGTCAACGGGTCTCCGGGCTTCTGCCTGTGGCGGGGCTCGGCGTCGAAAAGCAGGGGATGTTCCGGGTGGAACTGGACGCCGAGGACGCCGGAGTACTTCTTGTGTGCGACCGCCTCGACGATCTTCCCGTCCCGCGACGTGGCGATGGGGACGAGGTCTTTCCCGAGCTTCTCCGCCGCCTCGTGGTGGGAGCTCAGGATCCGCGGGTGGTCCGTCGTTTTGAAGCCCATGGCCGTCGTGAAGAGGCTTTTCCCGACGAGCTCGAGAGAATGGAAATTATAACCCATGAGTTTGTCGAGGGGGAAAAGCAGCCGGTAAGGGTTGTTGTGCCACTGCTCGGGGCCCAGGGCGATCACGTCCTCGACCGTGGTCTTGCCATACACCTCGGCCCAGATGTCTTGGATGAGCGTCCCGCCCGTGCCCACGTTCAGGGTCTGGAAGCCCAGGCAGATTCCCAAGATGGGGAAACGCGGTCGTGCGTCGAGAAGAGGACTGAATTTTTCGTCCTGGAACCCTCCGAGCAGGTGGAAGACGGCCGAAACCTCGAAGTAATGGCGATAAGGGTCCGTGATCTCCGTCAGGAGATTCGTCTTTTCCCCGAAGACCGCCGGTGGAATATCGGGCCCGCCGAAGAAGATGACCCCGTCGGCCTTCTTGACGATCTCGGCGAATTCGGGCGTGCAGGCGTTCTTCTTAAAGACGACGGACTCGCTGATCTCCGCGGACACCTCGTGAAACTTGAACCAGTCGAGGCCGTTGTCGGCGACGTATTTCCGCGACTCCTCGAAGTTCCCGGCCTGCTTGACGTGATAGATGCCGATGACAATGAGGTTGGGGATGTTGAATGTCCCGTTTTTCCGGAGAGTGGCCAGGGCCCGGATGTTGAAGACCTCAGGATTGAAGATGACGAGATGAACTCTTCCGTCCTTCACGGAGAGCTGGTCAAGGGCTCGGTCCGGTGTCTGTGCCCGGGCCGGAAGGCACAAGCCCGTGGCCAGGCAGAGGATCCCGGCAATGATGTTCAGGACAGCGCGTCTTCTCATTCTGTTCTCCCGTGTCGATGCTCGGACTCGCGGCCATTATAATGATTTCCCCGCGGCTTTCGCAACAAGCCGCCCGAACCTGGGATGGCCGGGAGGCCCGCTCTTTAGCGGACGGAGAGGAAGCGCCATCGGGAGGTTTGGTTCATGCCCCGTAATTCCGCGCCCTTGCCCGAAGGCGATTTCTGCCCGGGCCAAGCGCAAACGGCGGGCGAATGATATAATAGAAGATGAAGGAAGCGGTCATGGACTCCGATCTGCCTGATCCGAACGGCCCCCGGCACCGTTGGGAGCCGGCCCACGTCGAATGCTGCTCGGGCTACCGGGACGAGGAAACGCCCCGGGCGGTCTTTCTCGGCGGGATCCGCTTTCCTGTGGCCGAGGTCCTCTCCAGGCAGCGCGTCCGCGACAGCCGGACGGGTCTGACCACCGAGACCTTCCAATGCCGGCTGGAGGCCGGCTGGCCGGTTTCGCTCGAGCGGTCGGAGGACGGCTCGTGGCGGGTCCGCCGGAGCGCCTCCTTCTTCTGCGGCGGCAACAAATAGGCGGAAGACTCCCCGCGCCGCCGCTCATGACCCCTCGAACGTTCGTGGACGGGACAGACTCGGGCGCCGTATAATAGCCGGGTGAGCCTCGATTTCCTTTTCCGCACGGACGAGTTCAAGGACCTCGTCCGGGCCGTGGCCGACGGTGAGCGGCCGCTCTCTGTCCAAGGCGTCATCGACCCGGCCAAGCCCTACGTCATCTCCTGCCTGGCCATGGAAGCCCGAAGGCCGGTCGTTATTATCCGCGCCTCGTCGGCACCCCTGACCTCGCTCGAGGATGAGTGCCGGTTCTTCCTCTCCCGGCTCTCTTCCTCACTCCGGCTGACGACTCTCCCAGCCCTAGCCGACAATCCGTATTTTGAAGTCCCTCCCGCCCTCGACGCCGTTTCCTCGCGGATGAGGTTTTTCCACGGACTTCTCCACGCGCCTCCCTCGATCATCTTCACCAGCCTGCCCGGACTCTTAAAGCCGTTCCCCGGCCCGGCCGATCTAAAGGGGCTGTTTCTGGACCTCGAGCTCGGGGCCGCCGCCGACCGTGACGAAATTCTCGATACCCTCTCCCGCTACGGATACGCCCGCGAAGACCTGATCGCCTCCCCGGGCGAGTACGCCTGGCGCGGCGGGATCGTCGACGTCTTCTCGCCCTGGGAGGCCAATCCTTTCCGGATCGAGCTCGCCGGCTCCGAGATTGCATCCCTCCGCGAGTTCGATATCTCCAGCCAGAGGTCCCTGAAAAAGATCGAGCGGCTGACCGTTCCCGGGCTCCGGGAATTCCCGGCCGGCCCCGATTTTCTGGAAAGCTGGAAGGCGGCGGCCCGCAAGCGCGCCAGGGGGGGCGGCCGCGACCTGGACGCCAAGATTGCGGCCCTGGAGCGCGGCGAGTTCGCCCCCAGCTTCTCGTCCCTCGCCCTCCTCGAGAAGGCCCGCTTCGTCCCGTTCGCCGATTATCTCCACGACGCCGTTTACGTCGTGGACCGCCCGGAAGAGGTGGAGCAGAGCTTCGAGGAAAGCCTCAAGGAGCTCCAGGACCAGTACGCGGACCTGCTGGTCGGCGGGACCTTCGCCCTGCCCCCCGACGAGATCTTCCCGCCCCGGCTCTGGGACCGGGTCCGGGAGGAGGCCGTCCGGTTCGAGGAATTCGCCCCGCCCGCCGGCAAAAGGTCCTTTTCCTTCTCCTTCCAGTCCGTGCCCCGGTTCGACAACAAGATCCCTTTTTTCCTCCAGTACCTGAAAAAACTTCAGGCCGAGGGAGACCTCTGTTCGATCTATCTTTCGAACCCGGGGACCCGGCATCGCCTGGCGACGCTGCTGCGGGAGAACGAGGTCCCCGTCCTCGAAGCCGAATCGGCCACGGCTGTCCCGCCGCGGTTCGAGATTGCCCTCCTCCTCGGCAGCCTCGACCGCGGGTTCAGCTACCCGAAGGAAAAGGTCAACTTCTTCGCCGAGAAGGACGTTTTCACCGAGGAAAAGGTCATCGTCAGCCGCGCTTCGCGGAAAGCGTTCTTCTCCCAGTTCCAGGACCTCAAGGCCGGCGACCACGTCGTCCACACGGACTACGGCATCGGCATCTTCAGCGGTCTCCAGAGGGTGGAGGTCGAGGGCCGGGGCCGGGAGTTCATCGAGATCTTTTATCGGGACGGCGACAAGCTCCTCGTCCCTGTCGAGGACCTGAACCTCGTCCAGAAGTTCTCCAAGGCCGGCTCCGACCTCCCCCTGCTCGACAAGCTGGGGACGATGACCTGGGAGAAGACGAAGACCCGGGCCAAGAAGGCCGTCGAGGCCGTCGCCAAAGAGCTCGTGGAGCTCTACGCCCGCCGCCGCGCCCTTAAAGGCTACTCTTTTACGCCTGGCGGGGAGTGGGAGGAGGAATTCGAGAAGATCTTCGAGTACGACGAGACCGAGGACCAACTCCGGTCGATCGAGGAGATCCTCCGGGACATGGAATCCGAGTCCCCGATGGACCGCCTCCTCTGCGGCGACGTCGGCTACGGGAAGACCGAGGTGGCGATGCGGGCCGCGTTCAAGGCGGTCATGGACGGCAAGCAGGTCGCCGTCCTTTGCCCGACGACCGTCCTGGCCAGCCAGCACCTCAAGACCTTCCGGGAGCGGATGGTCCTCTTCCCGGTCCGGGTCGAGGCCCTGACGAGACTGCAGTCGGCGAAGGACCAGAAGGCCGTCGTCGCCGACATCCGGAGCGGGTTCGTCGACGTCGTCATCGGCACCCACCGTCTCCTCTCCAAGGACGTCGCCTTCAAGGACCTCGGCCTGCTCATCGTGGACGAGGAGCAGAGGTTCGGCGTCGGGCACAAGGAGAAGATCAAGCAGCTCAGGGCCACGATCGACGTCCTGACCCTGACGGCGACCCCCATCCCGCGGACCCTGAACATGTCCCTTTCGGGGCTCCGGGACATCAGCCTGATCGAGACGCCGCCCCGGGACAGGCTGGCCGTCCACACGGTCGTGACGCCTTTCAACGCCAAGCTCATCGCCGCGGCCATCCGTCAGGAGCTCAGCCGGGGCGGCCAGGCCTACTACATCCACAACCGGATCGAGGACATCGACAAAGTGGCCGACCTCGTCGTGAAGCTCGTCCCCCAGGCCCGGGTCGTGACCGTCCACGGCCAGATGACGAGCTCCGCCCTGGAGAAACGCATGCTGGAGTTCGTCGAGCACCGGGCGGACGTCCTGGTCTCGACGACGATCATCGAGAACGGCATCGACATCCCGCTCACGAACACCCTGATCGTGGACCGGGCCGACCTCTACGGGCTGGCCCAGCTCTATCAGCTCCGGGGCCGGGTGGGCCGGTCCTCGCGCCAGGCCTTCGCTTATTTCCTGGTGCCGCCCTATATGGAGCTGACGCCGCTCGCCAAGGAGCGTCTCAAGGCCCTCAAGGAATTCAGTGAGCTGGGGTCCGGCTTCCGCCTGGCCGCCAAGGACCTGGAGATTCGGGGCGCCGGGAACCTGCTCGGCCACCGTCAGCACGGCTCCATGGAGGCCGTCGGCTTCGACTATTACATGCAGCTTCTCGACCAGGCGATCCGGGAGCTCAAGGGCGAGCGGGTCGAGGAAGCCAACGTCGAGATCAACCTCAAGGTGGACATCCGCATCCCCGAGGACTACCTCCCCCAGATCAACCTGCGGCTCAACCTCTACAAGCGGCTGGCGTCGGTCGATGACCTCCGGGAGATCGAGAAGATCCGGGAGGACGTCCGGGACCGCTTCGGGCCCGTGCCGGAGACGATCGAGAACCTCCTCCGCTACGGGACGATCAAGAACCTGGCCCGGAAGCTCCGGATCCGGACGATCGACCGGAGCGGGAACCGGGTCGTTCTCAGGTTTCTGCCCGCGACTCCCGTGGATTGGGCCAGGGTGCCGGCCCTCCTCAAGAGATACTCCGGGTCTCTCTCGCCGGAGGGCGTGATGTCGCTCGGCATCCGGGCGGAGAAGGAGCGGGAGCTCCTCGACGAAACAATCCGGGTCTTGATGGAGTTATCCGGATAGATTATAATGAGTTGATATTAAAAAAGATGTGCGGAATGAAGAGCGTCCGAAGAACAGCCCCGGCCGTCCTCGCGGTCGTCTTTCTCCTCGCGTCCGGCTGCGGCCGCGGGGGGGAGAAGGCGGGACCCGTCGCCAAGATCAGCAATTTCGTCCAGGCGAAGCTCGGGCGCGGGCCCATCCTCAGGGTCGAGTCCCGGGAGTTCTCGAACGACGACCTCCAAGCCTACATCAGGACGACGGGCGGGAACGAGGCCAAGGGTCTCTCGGCGGCCTCCCTGAGCCGCCTTTTCGACAGGTTCGTCGATGACAGGATCCTGCTCGAAGCGGCCCGGCAGCGGAACCTGAGCCTGACCTGGGACGAAAAAAAGAGCTACCTGGCCAAGCGGGCCGGCGAAATAGGTACCGGCCAGGCCCCCCCTGAGCCGGATGTTGCCGGGCCGGACAGCATGTTCGACGGCCTCCTCGTCGACAAGTATACCTATCAGGTCGTCAAGGACATCCACGCCGACGATGCCGAGGTCCAGGCCTACTACGACCTGCACAAGAAGGATTTCCTCCTTCCGGAGCGGGTCCAGGTGAGCCAGGTCCTGGTCCCGACCGAGCAGCGGGCCGTCGCGGCCCTGAGGAGGGTCGAGAACGCCTCCGAGGCGGAGTTCCGGAAAGTGGCCCGGGAAGAATCCTCGGGACCCGAGGCCTTCAAGGGCGGCGTGATGGGGATCTACAGGCAGGGCGACCTTCCCTACGACATGGAAAAAGTGATTTTCGCCCTGAACGAGGGGAAGGTCAGCCAGGTCGTCGAATCGTCCTACGGATACCACGTTTTCCGGCTGGACAAGAAGTTCCCCCCCCAGCTTCAGTCTTTGGCCGACGCGGCGCCGGCGATCCGGATCAAGGTCCTCGAACAGAGGATCAAGGATGCGCTGGCCGCCCATCTCGAGGGATTGAAAGATACCCTGAGCTGGAAGACCTTTCCCGAAAACCTATTCTTCGTTTACCAGAGGTTGGACCAATGAAAAAAGCCCTCGCCTATCTGATCGTCACGGGGATCGCCGGAGCGGCGCTCCTCGCCGCCGCGCCCCAGGTCGTCGAGGAGATCGTGGCCGTCGTCAACGACGAGATCATTACCCTCTCCCAGTACAAGCAGCTGTTCGAGCTCCAGGTTCAGCAGCTCAAGGCCCAGAACCTGCCGCAGGAGGAATATGACAAGCAGTACAAGCTCGTCAGGAGCGAGCTCCTCAACATGATGATCACGGAGACCCTCATCCTCCAGCAGGCCAAGGAGAAGAATCTCAGCATCAGCGAAGAGCTCAAGAACAACCTCGCCGCCCTCAAGAAGGAGAACAATTTCACCTCGGACGAAGAGCTCCGCCGGGCCGTCGAGCAGCAGGGGATCCCCTACGAACAGTGGCTCAAGCAGTTCCAGGAATCCCTCCTCAAGCAGATGGTCATGGTCTCCGAGGTGTACCGGTCCATCGTCCTGGACGAATCGGAGGTCGTCCAGTATTACAAGCAGCATCCCCAGGAGTTCACGGTCCCCACGGAATACAAGCTTCGCGCCGTCTACCTGGCCACGGAGCACCGGACGCCCGAGGCCCTCGAAGCTCTCAAGGCGGAGGCGAGCAGCAAGCTTAAGGATGGAGGGGCCTTCCCGGACGTGGCCGCGGCGCTTTCGGACTCTCCCGTGAAGGAAGCCAAGGGCGACCTGGGAACGCTCAAGAAGGGCGAGCTCGACAAGACCCTGGAGGAAGCCGTCGATAAGCTGAAGGCCGGCGAAATCGGCCCCTGGGTGGCGGCCAAGAACGGTTGGTACCTGCTCAAGCTCGAGGAGAAGAAAGAAAGCTACCTGAGGACTTTCGACGACGCCCGGTCCGAAGTCCAGGAGAAACTCCTGGCCGGCAAGCGCCAGAAGAAAGCCGAAGATTACATCGCCTCGCTCAAGGCCCAGAGTTACATCAAGATCCTGAAGCCCAACCCGCTCGATTACTGATCTTATTACGGAATTATGAGATGAGGACAGCGGCTGCCAGGGCCGTCGTCCACAGCCCCTGCTCTCCCGTCGCCGTCCGGGAGATGCTCCGCGTCTCGAGAGAGAGCCCGTTCGAGATCCTGTAGGCCCGGCGGCCTGACACGGGATCCTTCAACTTCCCACCCATCTTCGTGGCCAGCATTTCGGCGGCCAGGTATTCGGTGTAGAGCCCGGCCTCCTTTTCGGTCGGCCCGCCGCCTTCGTGCTCGGCGAGGTAGCCGAAGCAGGACGGGTCCTCCGGGATGGCCATCCCGATCGAGGCCGAGACGAGCCGGCCGGCCTCGTCGGTCGCGCTCTCGCTCAGGACCACAAAGAGGATCTGGCCCGGCTTGAGGAGCTTCACTCCGTCCTCCCGCGAGACGAGCCGGCAGTGCGGGGGATAGATGCTTGAAACCCGGACGAGGTTGAACGGGGCGATCCCCGCCTGCCGGAGGGCCTTCTCGAAGCTGACCAGCTTTTCCTTGTGCTGCCCCCGGCCCCGGGTCAGGAACACTTTCGAGGGAACGATGACGCTCATGGCTCTGGCTCTCCGGCCTATTTCTTGACGTCTTCTTTCCTGGGCTCGACGGCCGCGTCCTCCTTGAAATCGATGAAGCGGGAGACGTCATAGACGCCGATGAGGACGGGCTGGGTGCCCTTGGACTGGGCGAAAAGCCGGACCTCGGCCTGCTTCCAGCCCGGGTTGTCCTGGATGCTCTTGAGGTCCTTCCCGTCGACCCCGAAATTGCTTTTCAGGGCGATGACCTCGCTCTTGGCCGCGGGCGCGACGGCTTTGCCGCGGATCGCGGCCAGGAAGCAGTCGCCGAAGTTCTCGCGGTCGCCCTTAAAATTGAAAACCGCGTTGAAATTGACATAATTCATGGGCTTGGGGCTGAGATTCTTGACCCGGAAGGAGAGCACCGGGACAAGGATCAGCCGGGGTGGCCACTGCTGATAAAGCTTGGAAACCCACTTGGTCTCGATGTCGGTGATCTCAATGGAGGCCTTGAGCTTCTGGGGCGTCATGCGCGTGCAGCCCGCCTGGAAGAGCAGGGGCAGTGCTCCGAGGACAAGGACGATCGCCGCGGTCTTCTTCATGGGATCTCTCCTCTCTAACCGTCTTCATGATAACGGACGGCTGGGAAATATTCAACTTGAAAACCGATCCGCGCGCTCAGAGAGAAAATAAAAGGCGGCTCAGGGAAGGCGATGGCTGTCGTTCCAAACGATATCGCCGCGCTCGAGGCCCCAATCGTCGCCGAACCAGCCGATCACCCGCACTCCTTTAGTCCCCGCGCGCAGGGTTTCCGCCGAGAAGAGGAGGAGGTCGGGGAAGCCGGCCCCGGAGATGAAATACTGGCCGGGGGAGGCCGCGACCCAGCCGGCGGGCCCGGTCCAGGCGACCGCCCCGACCGAGGCCGTGTCGCTCCCGGGACGCGGCCGGACGAAATAGGCCGCGAGGTCCGGGCCGTCCAGGCGCTTTCCGCCGACCCGGGCCCATCCGTTCCGGATCTCGACGGGGCAGCCGGGGAGGAGCTTTGCCCAGGCGGCGTTCGTGTCGGCGTTCCCGTAGAGGATGACGCTCCGGTCCCTGGCCTTGGCCGGGTCGAAGGCCGTGTCGGGCAGGAGCTCGACCCCGCCATTGCCCCGGACCCAGAACATCTCGGCGTCAAAACGCGCCTTGTTGAAAGCGCGGGCATCCTCGGCGGCGTCGCCGAGGGTGCCATAGACGAAGACAAACCCGTGCCGGAAGGCGTCCTTGAATCCGCCAGACCGGCAGGGGCCTTTGAGGCCCGGGTTGGGAGTCCCTGCCGTCCGCCAGCCATCCGGAGCGTGCTCGAGATAGAGCCGGGAAGTCCCCGGCGCCGGGGAAGCCTCGACGCGCGAGCCGTCGAGCTCGACTTTCACGGTTTTGCCGGCCGGGAGGGCAGGAACCTCAAGCGCCAGGCGGAGGACGTTCTCTGTCGTTCCCTTGAACGTTGTCCCCGCTTCATCCTTTTCAACGGCGACCCGGCTGTATTCGAGCGGATGCGTCTGGGCCAGGACCTCGAGCCACCGCGAGCGTGATGAGATTCCGGGGTTGGCCGTCACGAATTCGACCCTGCGCGCCGTCGTATCCGCCGGCCGTATCCTTTCTTTAAGGAATGCGAAGAGGGGCGGCCAGTCGACGCACTCGCTTCCCCACCAGTGGCCGGCGCCCGGCCTTTCGTAGTAGGAGAAGTCAGGATGGAATTTTCCCAGGAGCTCCCGCATGAACCGGGCCTCCGTCACGGGCACGTTATCATCCTGGTCGCCGTGGAGGACATAGATCCCATAATGGAGGAAGTTGCGGGCCAGGGCCTCCGTTTCGCCCGGCCGGTTCGCCCGGGCCAGCATCTGCTCGACCGGCGTCGGGTCCTTATAGACCACGCCGCCCCCGTAGGAGGAGAAGCTGCGCCAGCCCGCGCTCGGGGCGATGGCTGCCCACAGGTCGGGGAGGGTGGCCCCGATCTGCCAGGTTCCGTGGCCGCCCATGGAATGGCCGGTCAGGTAAGTGCGTAACGGATCCGTCCCGAAGAGGCGGGACGCTTCGGCCAGGACCTCGAGGGCATCGAGCCGGCCCCAATCCTCCCAGTCGAAACCGTACGGCCGCCTGTTCGTCGGGGCCACGATAAAGGCCCAATCCTTGGGCTTGTAGGCGCGGGCCTGGCCCAGGGCCTCGACCCCGGCCCCGTGGAGGGTCGTCAGGACGAGGGCTGGTCTGACCGTCTTCGACAGCGCCGCTGCCTCCCCGCCGAGCCGGGGTGCCACGGCGAAGAGCTGGACGCTCCGGTCGATCCCGCTGACGAAAGTCCGCACCTGATGGGCCGACGGCAGGACGGCTTTGAGCTCGATCGCGAAGGCCGGCGTCTCGACCGTCCGGCGGCCGGCGCGGGCCCGGGCCCGGAGCTCGAACCGGACCGTCCCCTCGACCGTCGGCCGAGCATCGATCGACAGGGGGACAGCCAGCTTCTGCGTCATCATGGGAGCGACGGACACATCCAGAGCGGCCCGGCCTTCGTGCCCGTTTAAGTGAAAGCTGACCTCGATCCTCTCCAGCCTGTCGCCCGAGGCATTGACCAGGCGGAGGCCCGTCCAGAGCGGTCCTTTTTCCCCGAGGACGATGTCGGGGAGCGTTGCGTCCGCGTCCGTGAAGAAGACCGGCGCAGGCGGTTCGACGAGCCGGCCCCGGAAGCGGCCGCGCTCGCCTTTGAATAGCAGCTCGTTGCGGCCCTTGACGAGGCGCACCGGATGCCGGACCCAGTCCGTCGCGTACTTTTCGCCGCCCCGGGGCTCGCCGTTGATACGGGCGACGTAATAGCTCGAGGCCTCGAGGATCATCGTCCTCGGCAGGGCCGAGCTTACGACCATGAAAAGATAGCCGCCCGCCAGTGCCTGGTCCTGGATCCAGCCGTCGGCCCCGGCCGCGACGCGGGCCCAACTTTGCGGCTGGCCGCTATCGTTCGTGCCGATGACAAGTCCCTCATGCGGTGCGGCCATCTTTCCCGCGGCGATCTGCCAGGCGAGGAGGTCCGTGGGAACGGCGGAACGTCCGAAAGAGCCGATGGGACCGACGGCCAGACCCGCGGTGAGAGAAAGCTCCTTGGCCCCTGCGACGAGCTTGAGCTCGGGTGCGTTCAAACTCTGGACAGGGGAGGAAGGCTTTTGATTTCCAGTCCCAGCCGCTTCCGCGGCCAGGCATGCGCAAAGAACGATAAGGAAAGCTCTCCGGAGGCGGACGATCGACATCTTCGGCTCTCCTTTCGGACCGGGTCAGGCTAAGCGCCCGATGTCGCAGCGGCAGCAGTTCACTTCTGGGGCTTCTCTTTTTCGACGGAAAAGGTCCCCGTATATCCCGCCTGGGTGAAGTCCCCGGTGACCTTCGTCCCCGTCTTGTCCAGGGTCCCCTTGAAGGTCGGGTTCCCCTGGGCGGCCAGGTCCGCGATGATGAAGGAGATGTTCTTTCCCTCGATCTTGATGTCGCCCAGGTTGAGGCCGGCGGCGCCCTGGGTGATGGAATCGAAGGTCCCCTTGATCTTCTTGGCCTCGTCCAGGGTGAACACGAAGCGGACCTCGAGCGTCTGGGTCATGATGCTGATATTGCCCTTCCACGAGCCCAGAAACTGTCTCTCGCCCTGGGCCTGGGCCACCGAGGCCAGGGACAAGAGGGCGAGGATGACGACGGCGAGAGCGGATCGCCCGGACATTTTGTTTTTTTTCACGGCGCACTCCTCCGAACCGGATTTCGAGGACCCATCATAAATCGGGAGGGCCGCTCGTGCAATAGACCTGAGCCCCCCGGCCTTATCTCTTCACCGGCCCCAGGTACTTGTCGAGCCAGGCCAGGGTTTCCTTGATCATTTCGTTGACGGGCGGGATATGGTCGGTTTCGTAAAATTTCTGATCCTTGTCCTTGGCCGGAGTTCCCAAAAGAACAAACATCGGCTTTGATGATGTCTCTGGCGGAAAAAACGAGTCGTACTTGCCGTTCAACATCAGCGTAGGCGATTTCACCCGGGTCACATAATTGATTTGATTCACCTCCAGGCGTCCCTGTCCCCCTACGCCGAAGCCTCCGGCCAATAGAACGTTGGCCTTGAGGCGCTCCTCCACGGCCAGGATGATGGGCGCGAGGTTCGACCCGTAGCTCATCCCGTAAAAAGCGAGCTTCCGGCTATCGATATCCGGACGGGTTTCGAGATAGTCGATGGACCTTCTGAGGTCCTTGACCTGCTGAATGAAGACTTCTCTCCACTGCACGGACGTCCAGTTGCCCTCGATGATGGGAATCAAGGCGTCATTCCCGCGCTCGAAGAATCCCTTATAGACGGGATAGAGGACTGCCCGGCCGTTTTTGACGAGAAAAGAAAAGAACATGGGAACTTCATAATAATTCTCGATGTCCTGGCTCGACCGCTGAAACACGGGAGCGTCGCCGCCCATATAGATGACGGTCTGATAAGGCGGCGCGGCGTTCCTGGGAAGGAAGAGATAGGCCATGACCCGTTCGCCGTCATAGGCGGCTTCGAAGCTGATCTTCTCCAGGGTCCATTCGGGGCTTTCCTTCCTCGATTCCACGCGGGTCTTCAAATCGGTTTTGTCGTAGGAAAACTGTTCCCTGTAAACCTGGAAAACGGAATCGGGAACCGGCTTCTGCTTGGCGAAACTTTCTGTTTCGCCGGTTATAGGAAGGCCCAAGGACCTGATCATTTGAAAGGCGGTCCCTGGAATTTTTTCCGGCTCAGGATAAAGAGCGCAGCGGAGTCCGTTCTTGGCGGAACGGTCCATGGCCGGCGCTTGACTCATATTATCGAACATGTAGGTGTTTTCCCCCCAGGCGCCACCCCTGATCACGCGTCCTTTCGACGTTTCATTCCAGCACCATTCTCTCACGTTCCCGGCCATGTCAGAGGCGCCGTAAGCCGTTACCCCCGGAAGGCTCCCCACCGAAACCGGGCCCTTCCCCAGGAAATTGCTGAAGGGGGCGAATATGGCAAAACCTCCGAGCTGGGGGAGTTGGATCATCGGAGTGTATTCGCCTCTCGCGATGCCCCAATGGATCCCCGTCGGCAGGCTCTTCCCGGCGAATTCCGCATAGGCGGCCGCCTCGTACCAGCTGATGCCCGACACCGGATAATTGCCTTGGCCCTCGGGAAAATCCCCGGCCTGCCAACCGGACGGACCAGGCAGACCCGTTTGATCGACGAATCCCTTGAGCGCTTCTTCCCAGGTCAGCTCTTTTCCGTCCTTGATGAATTTCTGCGTCCAGCATTTTTTGTTCCGGTATCCGCCTCCGTTGACGAATTCCTTATATTGCTTGTTGGTGACCTCATATTTATCGATATAGAAATCCGCCAGCTTCCCGACGGGCGTTTCCGCTCCCGTCACCCGCACCATGCCCGGCGAAATGCTTTCCTTTTTGTCCAGGATTCTCAGGAGATCATTGGGAACGACAATGTCGGCTTTCGTAATATCGCCATTCCAAGTGGAAGCCGCGGCCAGGACGGTTTCATAACCCTCCTTTTCCATTTTCCAGCGGAAGATCCCGATCGGCAGCCGGATCTTTTCGACGGGTGATACGCCCAGATAGGTCCATTCGCTCGCCGGAGCCGCATATTCTTTCATGAAGATCTTCGCGCCCGGAGGTTCGGTTTTGATAGTGACCTTCAAGGAGCATTTCGCAAAAAGCGCGGCCAGCTTGGGATCACGCGGGATGTAAGCTTCCGCTTTCTCCGCGAGTCGATAGACGGGCACGAGATTACGCCAACAATCATTGCCCTCGACAGCTTTCTTGATCTCGGGAAGGGCGACGTCCCGCGCCCAGCGGACCTGAGCTTGGTGTTTGAAAAACCGCGCTCCGAGAAAAGTCAAGGCGGCCAGAACGGCCATGGTCGGAACAACGACCCGGGGCTTGCGGAGGAGGCGGCCGAGCGTTTTCAGGTTCAGAACGCCGGATTCTGCGAGCTGAAGGCTCGTCTGATAGGCCCTCAGATCCTTGAGCATCTCTTCCGCTGATCCGTAGCGGGCCTCGCGGTTCTTCTTGAGGGCCCGGGCGATGACCTGCTGCAACTCGACCGGCACCGGGGGTTTCCGCAGCTTGAGAGACTTCGGCTCCTCGTGGACGATCGAATAGATGATGGAGACGTCTCTCTCGCCTTTGAACGGAAGTTCGCCGGTCAGCATCTCATAGAAGACAACACCGAGCGACCAGATGTCCGTGCGGCCGTCCAGCTCATCGCCCCGGGCCTGCTCCGGCGACATGTAGGCCACCGTGCCCAGCGTCGTCTGGCTCTTGGTCAGCGAGCTCCCGCCCCGCAGCTTGGCCAACCCGAAATCCATAACCTTGGCTTGGCCTTTTTCCGTCACCATGATATTCGCGCCCTTGATGTCGCGGTGGATGATGCCCTTGCGGTGGGCTTCGTCCAGGCCGGCGGCGATCTGGCTTGTGATCGCCAAGGCATCCTCGGTCTTCAGGGGCCCCTTCTTGATCTTGTCCCGGAGCGTTTCCCCTTCGACGTACTCCATAGCGATGTAGGGACGTTCTTCGCTCTCCCCGACCTCATGGATGACGCAGATGTTCGGGTGGGAGAGGGCCGCGGCCGCCTGGGCTTCGATGAGGAACCGCTCCTTGAGCTCGGGCGAGTTCATCAGGTGGGGCGGGAGGAACTTCAGGGCGACTAACCGCTTGAGCTTGAGGTCCTCCGCCTTGTAGACGACCCCCATCCCCCCGCGTCCAATCTCCTCAATGATCCGATATTTTCCGGCGATGAGGCTGTCCTTCGATACGGCATAAGCGGGGGTTTCGATGGTTTTCGTCAGGGAGATCGTGGGCGACCCCGCCTGGCTCAAGAGCGTCGCACAGTTGTTGCAGAACCTTGAGTTGTCGTTATTCTCGGAATGGCACTTCGGGCACTCGACGGGCATGGCTCCCCTCCGCCTATTTCTTTTCACTCCCCTCGAGCTTCAAGCGGCGAAAAAGAGCCTGAAAGCGCGGTTCGGACCGGAGGGAGTCGTACTGCGGCAACCGGAGATAGGGCAGGTTCGGATCGCGAGCTTCGTAGGCCCGCTCGAGCCACTCCAGGGCGTGGTCCTTGTCGCCGGCATAAATGTATAGAGGGGCGACCTCAGTCGGGAACGCCAGATTTTCGCGGGCGCGGACCGCAAGAATTTCGGCGCCACGCCTCGCCGCTCCCGGGAAGCCGGCCTCGGCAAATCCCCGGTCCAGCGCCGAATCCAGATCAGGGATCTGACGAATTTTGATGTTGTCTTTGAGTGCCGCGAGAGCCTCTTTGCCCATTCCCTTGCCCGCATAGAGTTCGATGAGCTCCCCGATGGCGACGGGATTGTCCGGCTGCAGCGCCTGCGCCTTACGGACCTGGGCGATGGCATCGTCATAGCGCCTCGCGAACTCGAGGTCGACGACGTAGAAGCTCTGGACCTGGACGTTGAACGGGTCGAGCTTTAGGGCGCGCTCGATCTGCCTCATGGCCTCTTCCGGACGGCCCATGATCATCAGGAAGTGCGAGTACATGGCCAATCCTTCCGGGTTATTGGGATTGAGCTCGACCGCGCGTGCCCATTCCGTCCCGGCCGCGGGCATGTTCCAATCGGCCCAGGTGTAGACGGACGCCAGCGCGTAATGCGACTCGGCCAATGTGTCATCGAGCGCCACAGCCTTGAGCGCCGCCGCCTTCATCTTCGGCACGGCCTCGCTCGGGGGAGACATCCCATTCTGGTTCCGGCAGGACCAGACCCAGGCGATGCCCGCGTAGGCGGCGGCGTAAATCGGGTCTTTCTGAAGGGCCAGCTCGAAGTACCGTTCCGCCGTGTCGAGGTCCCCTTTCGTCATCCTG
>Ga0187886_1000581_pt1 | contig 41754 bp, 40 predicted proteins | sample June2016WEW_20_1_FD_133001 | JGI IMG/M metagenome (GOLD analysis project Ga0187886, IMG submission 133001) | Peatland microbial communities from SPRUCE experiment site at the Marcell Experimental Forest, Minnesota, USA - June2016WEW_20_150 | ecosystem: Environmental > Terrestrial > Soil >... | reverse complement strand
TGCGCGGCGGCGAAAGTCAGAGTCTCCAAGGGGTCGAAGACACGTTTGTAGGGTTCAGGTAGCGCGTGACCATAGTATGAGGTCTGCGGATTGGTGGGGTACAGTAAGCGTTCCGTAACCCAAAGACTGTCATACTTCAACTCCTCCGCTCGCTTCGCCACTTTGATGATCGTTCGAGTATCGGCAACGGGGCCAATTTGCGGAAGAAAGAATCCGATGCGCATAGCATATCCTCCTCGAGCAAATCAATCCAACACTATAAACTCTACTCGGGCCGTCAGCAAACCAGTAGCGATTGGTTAAGTGACCATCGTGATCGCTAAGTTTTCGCAAAACAGAAAAGCGGTAGAACGAACATGGTGTGATGACCGATGTCATTCATTGGTCTAGGAGAAAAAATCAGGCGCTTCAGTGCCAAAGGGTCGCGTACGGCGAAAACGTCATCGACTGTTTTGCACCGAGTCAGAATGAACTAGGGTCGTTGGGTGACCGACTCTCTCTCTTTAGAGACAGGTTCGACGGATCGGACGGCCCGTTTTGGGTGCGTGTTGGAGGAGTGGGCTGTCTCCTCAACCAGTCGTAAACTGCTGCTCCGAAGAATCCACCAACTCCGACGAGAATGGCGGGCAGTAGTAGGTAATCAGAATCACCTCCTGCTCCCTCTTCTCCGGTCGACCGACTATCATCGACCTCTTGTTGTCCGCAACAGGGAATCGGTTGGCCAATGAGCAATCGCTGGGGAGAGAGGGCTGACTGCTTGGTCGAATCAGGATATTCGCGATTCTGCCCCTCAGGGGGGTGAGATGAGAAAGTGGGAGACGGTTTCTGGAGTTCCATAAGGTCCTTTGAACGAGTATCTGCACGAGTTAGCGCAGGCTCGTTGTCCGGACTCGTCTTCGCCTCAAGTATTTGGCCGACATCTTGAGGTTCAAGGGGTGGTGCCTTAGCTCCAGCGATTGTGACTTCTCGCGCTTCACCTTCAGATTTTGTGGATAGCCCTACAAGAGGCGTCATGCCCTTTTGCGTGGAATCGACACAGGTCGTATCTCTGCCTCCCTCCTGATTCATCAGAATCCTTTCTTCCGTGACCTGTTCTGGTGCAGCGACCTGTAGCTTGAAAATCCCGCTTGCAGGTTCTTTCGGACCTGGGTCGAGTGAGCTTTGGACGGTGGGTGCCTCACCTTGAGCATTGAAGACAGCGGGGGTCATTTTCGCGGGCGTGACGATTCCGTCCCCCTCGCTGTCCTGACAATGTTCCAACTCTTTCTTTGTTTGATCCGGCTCTGCGGAAGGCGGTTTGATCTGGAACGTGTCTTGCTCCTTGCCCGGCTCGGTTCTGACCCCCTGGGCCTCGCTTTCGGAGGCAATGCCTTCGTCGATGTTCGGTCTCTGCTTCTTCTCCATATACTCAGTAATCGCTTTTCTCAACTCAAGAAATTCGGCTCTCCGACGACGACCTTCCTCCGTCTCCTGCTCGTCTCGTTTCTCACTGGCGCTCGAGACAGCATCTTGCGGATCGAGCCCCAACGCTCTGTTCGTAGCGCGGTCGACCTTGGAAATTATCTCGGAATTTGCCTTGGCGATGTACATCCTGCTAAAGGCATCGAGGGGATCTATCATTCTTGGTGGGACTGGAAATGAGGGTACTGGTAGCTGATTCGGAACACTATTCTCGCTCCCGGTCCATGAGAGTAGATCATTGCCATTTGGATCTATTTCGTCAGGCGATGGTTCTGTCCACATAGTTCCTTCACCGATCTCGGCATTCGATGATGCTGGTTTGATTTGACGTTGAGAAGCCGCATCCGGACCGAAGTGAACTGTCTCGCACATTCGCTCTAACGTCCGGGCGGGATCATTAGCTTCATGGATGACCGTTGCGATCATTCCTGTGGAGATTTTGAATCCAAATTCTCTCAAGATTTGTTTGCGTATTCGGCGCGCTCCTATCTTCTCTCTCGATAGCTCGTTTACGCGAGCAAATACCTCCGGCGGCACACATTTTTTCGGTCTTGTCGTAGCTGCTTCCTCCACTGCGCTAGTATGAGGGGAAGAGAGCCTGTATAAGCGTGCATGAGTTGGTGCTGAGGTATTTGAGGTGGGACTCCTGCAGGGCACCAACCTCTGGAATTTCCGTCCAGAAGTAACAGTTATCCAGAACTCACTGGCTCGCCGGTTACAAGACCTTGTCCACCGTGGAAAGGTCAACGCAAATCTCTTTTTCCCTTGCTGGCTGCTTTACAAGATTTCCCCTGACATATCAGGAACATACTACGTTTTTTCCCTGGCCGGGAAATACCCTCGGACAGAGAGCGAGGCTCCCGGTTATTCACGTAGAGGTCTTCGAAACCGAATTGATTGGGCAGTTGAATGCCAAGCGCTCGACGAATTAGAAAAGCCCAAGTTCACTTACATGTTCGACAGTAAGCGTAAAGAACCGGCGAACGCTGCCGTTGCTCCGAATATCAGGACCTGGGACATACCACTAGTTGCTTGGCGAAACGAGGTGCTTGTCCCCACACATTGGGACTCGATGGGAGTGCAAATACATCGTGAACCCACACTTAGACTAAATGACGCCTTTGTGGCGAAAACTGCTTCGCGTCTGATCTCCTGGGGGAAGGCGGTTGTACGAATCCTTGGTGGGACGAGCCTTGACCAATCCTTAGGTGTGGAGACGCATGCAATTTGGGAGAGGCTACATGATATTCTTACTAGGCAACATGAAGACACTAAGAGAAATTACAAGGACGAAGTCGAACGATTAGGTAGGGAGCTTGAAGGCGAGCTGCAGGAAGAGGCGAAAGGCGTCTACCTGGCCTTCTCACTCATCAACCTTCACGGCCCAAAGGCTCAGAAGAACCAATCCAAGGGCTCATAACTAACTTTCATGAACGCCGGCCGTGCGTTCCGCAACTTATGTTTTGAAACGTTTTAAAACCCGTTTTAGAACGGTTTCAGGACACGTTTTGATACGCGATTATTGCTCGAACGTCGGGAGGAAGGCCGAGGCATTTCAGAAACCATGCCCGACAGGGCTGTTGGTTCGATTTTCTGGGCTTATCGGGAGTCGATACAGGGGGGAAGCTGAAAGCGCCGGGGGTGGGATTTGAACCCCCTGCACTTTTTGTGCTTGGCTGGATGAACACCGGATGTTTGCGAGGCTGCTGGTCTTTCTCGTCGGACAATCGGCTCACGAACGTACATAATGTGTATCTTAGACTAAACTCCTCTGGTCAGTCGCGCGGATTGTGCGAGTTCAATTTCTGTTGCCCGCCCCACTAGACTCACACACAAGAAGACCTCAGAACGGCGACGGTTCAAATTATGATGCCCGCACCACGATAACCACACACACAAAATTTCGACGGCGAACGGCGTGACGCAAGAATTCCCAACGACGGATCAGTTATTTTGTAAGGCTGGACGGAAAGGCCCCTCTACATATCGAACAATATGCAGATCATCTGCAGTTGCCATCGTATCGATGCGACCAGTGAAATTTGAACATGCGATTCTCAGACGTGTGGATGCCACGAAAGCCTATGTAAGAAGCCTGAGCGATAATGGAGTTTGGAGTGAGTCACGGGCGGTTTGTACTTGGAATTCTGGATCGTTCTTGCTGTACTGACCGCGTTTCTATGGGGTTTCGCCAACGTCTTTGCCAAGCTGAGCACGCCGGAGCTTGGAGTGACTCGAGTAGCGGGCCTCGTAGTAGTCATTGAGGGCATGATGTACTTTGCAGGCTTCTTCTTTTGGCACAACAACGCAGCTATCGACTTAGAATACGGTGCGCTTGCAGCGGCTTCAGCATTCGTCGGAATGGTTGCTTACCTCTGCTTCTTCGAATCAGTGGTTGACGGTCAAGTAGCAATCGTGGGAACCATATCAGCCGCGTATCCTAGCTTGACCGTTATCGGTGCAGTGGTATTCCTATCCGAATCTCTGACGACTACGCAATTGGTCGGGGTTGCCGCCATAATCTGTGGCATCGTAGCCTTATCGTACGAGCGGAAACCAAATTCGCGGTATTCCATCCCAAGAAGATCCGTATTCTTCGCGCTGTTGGCGTTCGCGCTTTGGGGTTTCTGGAGTCTGACAGCCAAAATTGCGGTCAGCAAAATCGGCCCAGGAAATGTCTTCGGCTTCTACGTAATCTCATCAGTGACCGTGCCTTTGGTTTACATGTGGTTTCGAAGAATTAGACCCGGGCCGTCTAATGTTGAGAAGCCATCGTGGAATTCTTGGGTTTTCGGAGCGGCTGGGCTTGCGCTTAATGTGACTGGCACGCTGGTCCTCTCATTTGCGCTGAGTATGGGGTTAGCGTCGCTTGTGGTCCCAGTATCCAGTGCCTACCCGCTTGTCACCGTGACGGTAGCCCTGCTATTGCTCGGTGAGAAGTTGAATCGGCTTCAACTGACTGCTCTCGCCTGTGTGGTCACGGGCTTACTGTTGATTGTGATTATTGGTTGAAATGCTACAAGAGATCTTCAATCAACCGCGAGTTTCCTCAGAGCACTAGGTCGGTCTAGTGGTGCGCACACACAAGAGTTCAAATTTGGTTGCTCGCACCAGACTAATGCCCCCACGAACAACGGAACAACGAGATTAACTTGCATCATAGGTCACTAGTCATAACGCTTTTCAAGCAATTCCCGACTCCATCGGTGGAAATGGAATCATGAATGTCACAGATGCGATAGCAACGAGGAAGAGTGTGCGCGCATATTCAACGAGACCGATTGACGATGAGAAGCTAACTGTTGTCCTGAACGCCGCGAGACTAGCTCCTTCTGCAAGTAATCGACAAGAATGGAGGTTCGTTATAGTTCGAGACTTGAAAACTAGGAAGAAGATCGCTGAGGCAGCTGACGAACAAACCTTTGTTGGAGAAGCTCCTGCGATCATAGTGGCCTGTGCTGACACTGATGGCCACGTTATGGAGTGTGGACAACTCTGCTATACAATAGACGTGGCAACAGCATTGGCCCACATAATGTTGGCCGCCGTTGAGCTGGAACTTGGCACTTGCTGGATTGGCGCATTCGACGAGAAGAAGGTGAAAGAGATTCTCGGCATTCCGGAGAAGATACGTGTCGTGAGCGTCATGCCCATAGGTTATCCAGCCGATCCCTCGCTAGTCGAAAAGAAACGACTTACACTCGATGCGATCGTAAAGCATGAACACTGGTAGTCGACAAATCCCAGCCAAATCCAACTCACGAATCTGTCCACAGGACACGCTTCTCGTAATGTGTGTGTACGCACCATTAGACCCACACACTAGAGATCCCTTGCCACGTCTCTTATTTCCCCGGTCAGCTTAATTGCACCGTCGCTCGTCCAAGCGTTGAACTCCCGATATTTGGTAACTTGCTCTAGCAGTCTGGGAAGGGATTCCTTGCCCAGCCCGCCTGCTATCCAGCAATAGATTCTTTTGCCATGAGCTACCGCTACTCCGATCTCAAATACTATCCAGTCTCTTGTTTCACCAAATAATGTATTTGTTGTGAAAAACACGAAGAGCGCATCTGCTTTCAACACGGCTTCAGCAATCTCCTTCGACGGTGGAACCCCGGCTGTTTCTTCCTCAGCAAAGTAGGGTTTTATTGCGAGGTCTTTGAAGGCCTGCTTAACAGCAGAAATTACTGTTGTGTCTTTCGAGCTGTGCGAAATGAAAACGTACTTGTCTCGGTCTCTCATTTCTCGCAGAATAGGCAAAGTCGCCCCGGTTGACATCTAGCGCGGTCTCCAATGCACTTCGTGCAAGTTTTCTAGACCTGATTCCTACGAAATAGGTTTGTGGTCTAATGGCGCACACACAGGAAACGGTCAGTGGTTTCTGGGTGATTCATTCTTGACCATTGAGACGAATTTATTCAATTCAGAAACATCAAACACAGCATCCCATGCTCTATTAAGAAGAAAATTCGTCATCTCCTTGGATCGCGTTCTGGCAAGTAACACGATGCTTCCTGAAGGGTATCTGGTCTTCAATTGCGCCGCTAAATGAGCCAAGTCATAGCCCGTCTGAATTGCAAGTGACGATCTCACCTCGACGAAGTACCTTGGGTTCTCCGTGGAAGGAATCACAAAATCGGGCCGGTACGCTCGTTGGCCAATTACGACGAAAGGGACGAGGATAGACTGGAGCAGGGTGAAGAAGCACAAGGTACCGATCAAATAATCCTACGTATCTCTCTACGTGCACACACACGCGAAAAGAAGCCTCCCAGTCCCTATCCAGCTGATTGAGAAGGCCGGTGGAACAAGCTTTGGTCGAACACAACCTCGCCCCGATCGGGAAACTAGCTCTGTGGGCGAGGAAGCGTTCGCCATGGGTATTCCACATCAACGCCTCATCGTGCAACCGCCCATACGATAACACCTAGCAGCTTTCACGGCAACCTCAAACAAAAATTCACATGTTTATTCGATTCCAGTTGGACTAAGTGATTTATGCAAGTAGCCCAATGGAGCTGTGATTGTGATGACGACAGGTTTTGATGAATTCGACAATAGAATCCATGACTTGGTTGAACAGGAAAATGAGTGTGCTGACCTGTTTGAAGATATCAAGAATGGCAACGGTGAAAAATCACTGCGGTATCTTGCACTAAGAGATGCTTGCAAAGAGTTGAGAAAAGGAATTTTCAGAAGCGCCATGTCCGCAGGATTAACGCGGGAAAACATCAACATAGAGATCAAGCAAGTAAGACGATCGCTACTAACGAACCTAGCGTAACCAGAAAGAATTCAACTCCAGAGTTTTTTGCTTAAACAGATGATTCGGCAGTCACTCGACTGAACTAAGGACTTCTGGTGATCCGTGTTTATTGTCGCATGAGAAAAGCTGCCAGGAAGAAGCTGGCGCCGGGGGTGGGATTTTCACCCCCGTGAGTGTATCCGAAACACCCGACGGTGGGATTTGAACCCCCCGTACTTCCCGTGCGTGGCTGGATGAACACCGGATGTTTATCATTGTTCGAGTTCTTCGCGTCGGACAATCTACTATCGTTCATGAATAATGCCTGTCTCGCACTAAACTCTTAGGTCGACATCCAATCACGCCCAGTTCAAATTACGTTGCCCGCACCACTAGACTCACACACACACTTTTGAAACGAAACACGACAGTTCAAATTACAACGGTCGCACCAGTGATACTACAGACTAAGCGCGACTTCTATTTCGTTAGGCCACACTGCTTCCTGAGTCTCTCCACCAGTTCTAGGTATCGGGGGTCGGCCCTTGCCTTCGCGAGGAGGGGCGAGTACATCATTCTTGAGGGTGTTAGCGCGTGCGCTTCGACGGCCTTGTTCATGTACTCGAAGAAGGAGTTGAGGTCTCCGAAGGCATGGTAGACGTACGCGATGAAGTTGAAGCCTACCGGACCGATCTTGGGATCATCCTTAATCTTCTTGACGGCGAGCATCGCTTTCTCCCTGTCGCCCTCCATGGCCGCGATTACCCCTCCCATCCAAGTGACCTGAGGATTGGTGGGATCGATCTTCTTCAACTTCGCAAGGAGCTCCTTAGCCTTCTCAAGGTCCCCCTTGGCTAGGTAGTACTCAGTCATACCCCTGGACGCGAATGCCGGGGCCAGCTGCTCATTCTTTTTCCAGAACTCCAGCGCCTCCTGATCCCTCCCCGTATAGAAGTATGCCACGCCGACCCGGTTGATGAAGTCGGGTCTGATGGGGTCCAAGCGGTAAGCTGCCTCGATCTGCCTCACCATCTCCTCTGGTTCTTCCTTGAGTGCTGCCAGTTCGTACAGCATCCAGTAGGCGTCTGGGAGGCTTGGGTTTAGTTCCAGCGCCTTTCTCGCCTCCGCCTCCGCACCCGGCACGTCGTCCTCGTTGAAGAACATCACCGCGAGTGAGGCGTGGGCCTCCGGAAGGTTCGGGTCTAGGTTGAGGGCGCGCTCCAGTAGTCGCCTCACAGTCGTGACGGAGATGTCCATGGGCTCACTTCCTTTGTCAGCAAGGACTTGGTGGCATTCTGCCTCGCCCACGTACGCTCTCGCGAATCTGGGATCCAGTTCGATGGCCTTCTCGAAGAGAGCTATGGCCTGCTTAAGTGGAGCCTCGGTCCCCTCCCTCAACAGTTCCCTGCCGCGCAGGAAGCAGGTGTACGCCTCCGTGTTCTCAGTAGCCTTCTTCGTGATCACGCGCTTCTCCGAGTCCACAAGTCGAATCTTGAGCTCCCCGGCCACCTTCTCAGCGATCTCCGACTGGATCGCGAACACGTCGTCCAAGTTCCTGTCGTAGTTCTGGGCCCAGAGGTGCCCCTCGTTTCTCGCATCTATCAGCTGGACGGTGATTCTGACCTTGTTGCCTGCCTTTCTGATGCTTCCTTCGACAAGTGTCCCCACTTCGAGCTCTCTGGCAATTTCGGAGACCTTCTTCTCCTTCTTCTTGTAGGTCATCACTGACGTTCTAGCTATGACCGTGAGCTCCTTGACCGACGACAGTACTGTAATCATCTCTTCGGTCATACCGTCGGCGAAGTACTCGTCGCCCGGATCCGGACTCATGTTCTGCAACGGCAAAACGGCGACCCTGCTCTTGTCAAGCGTCGGACGTGCTGAAGAAAATGCTGGCGGGACAAAACTCTTCGACCGAGCAAGGTCGGCTGGTTGCAAAGATTTCACTGCTACCTGACAGCGTATTGTGCCGAGATATCCGAACCGGTTGATATAGAGCCTTTCGTCAGAAGTCAGGCGCGAGAGGCTAGAGCGCCCGGATGATTCGGCGGTCACTTGAGTGAACTATGGACTCGCGGCGAGCCCTGTTTGCTGGCGCATGAGGAACCTTCGGTGAAGGAGTTGGCGCCGGGGGTGGGATTTTCACCCCCGTAGGTGTGTCCGAAACACCCCACGGCTGGATTTGAACCCCCGTGGTTTTCCCCGCTTGACGGGATGAACTCCGGAAGCTTATTGTTGGAAGAGTTTTTCTCGTCGCACAAAATCGGTCTAATTCATGCATGGGGCGTGTCTTACACTAAACTCTTAGGTCGACATAGCCTCGTTTCTCTTTTCCTGCGCACATAATCGTGTTTCGATTCGTGAAAAACAGGGGAACCAGTAAGAGCGAGACGCGCATTACTTACCCAAGAAGGGAAGAAAGTTGAAAGGATTAACGAGCAAAGAACACCTATTCTTACGAGTAATTTCCGTAGTTATTTACATAAATCCTGTTGCCTTGAATTCTAATCGTTACGAATTGAGACTGTTCCTTCTCGGAACTGCCGTAGTTATTGCTGGAATAATTAGTTACATGCTATTATCTCGTAAGCACGGAGGCAGCACATGGGTTTCGCACGGAGTTACTTGGACGCCCGTTAGATTCATCCTAGCTTTCGCTGTTATTCTAATTGTTACGCTCGCTATTGGAACCGTCCTCTACAGACTACCTCACCCATAAGAGATTGGAGCCAAGAAGGGAAGGAAGTTGAAAGGGTTAACGAGCAAAGAACACCTATTCTTACGAGTAATTTCCGTAGTTACTCTCATAAACGCTGTTGCATTCTACGCTGTTTCACGCGACATGCGAACCTTCGTGGCTAATTTCTTTGAAACGGTCGCTTTGATAACTGCCCTTACCCTTTTCGTTCTTACAGTTAATTTGGAGTTCTGGTGGAGATACCTGCGAAGAACGGACAATCAGCGATTTTGGGTTTGGGATTTTTGGGAGGTGGTTTCTCGGAAAACAGAGGACTCGAATTAGAATTAGAACTCCAACTAGACTGAATTAGAGTCCATCTGTTTTTTCCTCTAACTGAACTGCCACGAACGCTAGAACACTACCACCCGCTAACGCAACAGAGCAGGAAATGATCAGAGCAGACGGAAAGTAACAGGGTGAGGCAACTGACGAGAAGGTACCTTGAATTTAACTGAATGAAAAAGGAATCACACGCAACAAATGGAACTCTAGGCTGAAGTCTTCTAGTCGACGTGAGTCTAGTGGGCCCATCCGAAACGATATTCGGTGGGATTTGAACCCCCCGCAGTTCCTGTGCTTGGCTGGATGAACACCGGATGTTCGCCTCGGCTAGTTTCTTGGTAGCTATCGTCCGCGCACAATTGCCTCACTAGAATGCCGGTGAGGCCGATCTTGAACTAATGCTTTGAGGTCTGGGCGTGGTTTCATGGCTTCGATTGGATATGAACCTACTATGCCGTGGGTTCATCGTTCATTCCAACTACGCCTGCCCGCCGAATCTTGTCCGTCTCTAGGACTCGTTGAATTCGGCCGCAGGGTGTCGAATCTCTTGTAGATGCTCTGTCCAAGAAACTGGGCCACATACGGGTTTGGTTTCGAAAAAACTTCGTCACAAGAACCCGTCTGTTCTATTCTTCCAGGCCCCATGACCGCGATTCTATCTGAGATCGCGTAAGCCTCAGCGAGTTCATGGGTAACATAAATCGACGTTACTTCTAGAGTGCCCAGGATTTTCTTCAATTCAACTCGTAATGATGCCCTCGTCGTCAGGTCAAGCGCAGCCAATGGTTCATCGAGAAGTAGGATTTCAGGCTCGATAACGAGGGCTCTTGCCAAGGCTGTCCGTTGCTTTTGTCCGCCACTGAGTTGGTGAGGATAGTGTTCCGAATGATCAAGAATCCCCACAAACTCAAGTAGCTTGTGAGTTCGTTCCTTCACTTCTTGTGAGGGCAGGTGTCTGGCTTTGAGTCCGTACGATATGTTCTCACGGACGGTCATATGTGGGAAGAGGGCATAGTCTTGGAACACGTAACCGACCTTCCGCTCTGAAGGGCTAACATGGACCAAGCAGTTCCTCTCTCTTCCGTCCATCAAGACGTCGTTAATGAAGACCGATCCTTCGTCAGGTCGGCAGAGACCCGCGACAACATTCAAGGTGGTAGTTTTGCCCGCGCCATTGGGACCCACCAAGCATAGCAGTTCATGCTTTCTCACTTCCAGCGTGACATCTCTAAGGACTTCCTTATCCCTGTAAGATTTCTTAACCATGCTAAGCCTGATCATAGTAATGCACGCTCTTCCCGCTCCCTAGCAACCTGAACATTATGAGAAGAGTAAAGGATGTAGTCACTAGAATCGCAGAGAGCACGTTTGAAGCCAGAGGATCCTCGGACATCAGCATGTATATTGCCAATGGCATGGTCTGAGTCACACCCGGAAGATTTCCCGCGAACATCAGAGTTGCCCCAAACTCGCCCACCGCCCGCGCCCAGGTCATCACCAAACCGGCGACGACCCCATTTGCGGCAAGGGGCAGGGTTACGGTGAAGAAGACCCCGAACCTCGAAGGATTCAGCAATCTCGCGCTGTCAATAAGCTTCTTGTCAACGTTCTCAAACGCAGCCTTTGATGATCGCAAGACAAAAGGCGACGCTACAAAGAACTGAGCCAAAACGACCGCGAGTGTGCTTCCAGGCAGAATTATGCCAAGCTGTCGAAGCTCGGGACCAAGAAGGCCCCTCGGCGCAAAAGCCAACAAAAGTGCCAGGCCAGCTACTGCGGGAGGAAGAACCATGGGCACATCCATTACCGCATCAAAGACGGATTTTCCCGTGAAATTCCTAGTAGCCAAGAGATATGCGGTTGGCACACCAAAGAGAAAGGATAGGAATGAGGCGAGTGATGATGTCACTGCGCCTAGACTGAGTGCATCAACAACTTCCGGGTTTTGTAATTCGAGGATTACTTTTGTTGCGTCGAGATTGTAGAAGATTGCTGCCAACGGTATGATGATAAAGAACAGAAAAAGCAGTGAAGGTGCCCAAAGGAGTACATTCGAGATTTTCTCGTTAGAGAAACGAGCCAGCCCAAGGATGCGACTCGGTTTCAATCTGACTGCTTTCCTGACACCGGCCAATTCTGAAATCATCGTCGCCGCTCAGCACATGTCAAGACAGGAGTCTGCCAGTTCTCTTCTCGAGTCATCTGAAGCTGAAGGACGGCATTACCTGTTGACGTAGTCGTGATGGGAAGGGTGCTGCCAAATCCGTACTTCGCCAACAACGCCTGGCCGTCTTGTGAAATCCAGAAGTTGACATATTTCATCGCAAGGTCGTAGTGTGTCGACTCGTTCAATACGCCTATACCGTAATTGGCTTGCACATTCACATCCGGTGGTATCGATAAATACTGCAGTTTTGATTGTCCAAGAAACGTCGCGTCAGACGCATACGCTACTCCAGCGTCGACGGTGTCGGTCAACACTTTGCCTACCACCTGTTCCACATTAGTCTCATATGTGATTACGTTCGCAACGACTCGTTCCCGGTATTTCTCCCATTGTGGTCCTTTGTATTTGGGGCTGGCAGGGGCTCCCCAGGTTTTGTCTATTTTCGTAAGGGTGATGTTCGTGTATTTTCCTACTGGAACAGTCCAGGCGGTGACCGCGATCTTGACGCCTGGTTTAGTCAGATCCAACAGTGATGTGATATTCCCTGGATTGTCCGGTGGGACAATTATGACGAGTATATTGCTGGTGAAATTCCAGTACTGGTCATTATGAAGGAGGCCGTTTTGGTTGAGTTTCTGTAACCACGATGAATCTGCAGCCATGAAGACGTCGGCTGGTGACCCAGAATAGATCTGCTGATACAAGGTGTCAGAGCCTCCCACATTGAACAGGATCTTTACGTTGTTCTGCTGCTCGAACGCATGCAGTGTACTGTTATCCTGTATGACGTGGGTCAGACTTGCTGCAGCGAAGACACGCAATTGCACGGGCGCTTGTTGCTGCGCCATATAGTACTCCGTATAGATGCCTGCGCCGATGACCAATACTACTAAGATCACAAAAGCCACGATGGGTTTTCGTCTCATCTGCAACCCTCAATTGGGTGGTCCTCTGGAAAGAAGGCGTAATAAGTCTACGTAAGCGATTTCGCTTACATTTATGACAAAACGCAAGCGCAAGCGAATACATATGAACTGGCAACTCAAAAGCCAACCGTAACGGGCGTTGGTATAGCAGTTGACTAGATTCAAGCCTCCAGGCACGATACTAACTCAAAGACAATGGCACGTGATGAGGCTTCGCTCCATGGGGTTAACGCAAGCTCAAGTGGCAAAGAGGCTTCGCACTACTCGCGAGAACGTAACCATCCTTGAGCATAGGGCGCATCAGAACTTGAGGGCAGCTAAAGCAACGCTCGCCGCAATAGAGGAATTATCTGGATCAAAGGAACTCGTAATCCCCAGCGGAGTAAGCATCTTTGAAGCCACATCCATGATTCTACGCAGAGGTGACGTGCTCCGAATCAAAGTGAAAATGAACGCCGACTCGATTCTTGCCGCACTAAGAGCTAAGCGTAAAGGAAGGATTCGCGGGCATCATCTGATCGCTGCAATAAGAGTCAGAATCGATCCCGATGGCTCACTCAAATTGAAGTGACTTCCCACTAGAAGTGAGTGTAGTGGGTTCATCGAAAAATGCACGGGGCCGAATCGAGCCCCCGCAGCTCCTGCGACGTTTCTTTATCGGACAATTGCTTCACGGCATACTTTAGTGCGTATTAGACTCTAAACCGTTAGTCGAAACTGAGCAATGTCAAGTCCAGCTGGTGAACGATCGCTACACTCAACCAAATGGGTCCTATCATCGCTTCCTAGGCATAGGGCGATGGTCTGATCGGAGATCGAGCTGGCCTAGCCTGCTCTCTTAGAGTCCTCAATCTGCTCTCAATTCTTTCAGCTTCATCATAGAGAGGCGAAACTTCCAAGCCAATTTGAGGAAGCAGCATGTCAATCGCCTCAACCATCGCGGCTACTGCTCGAGCGTCTGGAACCTCAGAGTATGCTTCGACTATTAGGGCAATTACGTTGGCAGCGTTCCACTCGCCCTCATTGAGAAGAGCTCCTGTTATGCCCGGGACTACCCCAGAGTCTAACTGAGATATGCCATTATCCTTCAGTATCTGCCTCGCTTGATCGGTTGAACCAACTCCCAGAACTGCAACGCCATCTCGCTTCATGTTTCCCTCTTCTTCAGACACAGGTATACCGCAAAGGCTGATGACCAACGAACATCTCTGCTCCTTCGCCCATGACAAGATAGATTTCGCGATAGGTCTATCGAAATAGGCCGGCATGGTAAACTCTGATAGGCAAACCGCTATCTTGTGGTGATCGCTCGCGTAGATTCTCGCGGGAAACTTAGGTTTCTGGGCATATATCACGGAAACTGGAGGAAACCACGCCGAGTCCATCGCCGCGATCTGATCGAGTTTCAAACTACTGATTATGTACGTGCCAGCGACGGCTGAGACCAAACCCACGCTCGGAAATGCCTCGATGACAACTCCTCCAGACAGATCCAGGTTCTTGAACGGGCGGATTTCAATTGCTGGAGTCTGCAACAATTCTACCTGCGCTTGCCAAAGCTGACATCATGAGCTACCGCGAGGCCGAATAGCAATCTTCTCGGCGTCTCGCTGAGATGGAACCTCGAAAAATCTTGAAGCACGGCTTGTGCCAAATTCTTAACCACTGCCTTATGGCGCGTTCACCGTTTATATCGATTTTCTATTGATATGTGCGCACAACCATATCTATCTGCTTACGGAGAAGCGACTTAGAGTGAAGCAAAACCGGTAGTCAAGTCTATGGCGCCTATGGTTCCAGTTGTCACTCTCTTTCAATCCGAAACCAGGACAACTTATCGAGCTTCCGCGCATACGTCGCCCTATCGCAAGCCATTCTGGGACATTCCGGTTTGATATCGGGCGAGCCCCCTGTTCAAGAGTTCCAGCAAACCGTTCGCCTTTTCTCGCAAGTCTTCACTTCTGCTTCCGACCGCCTGGAAAAACGAGTCTTCTGTTATGGCTTCCGCCTCCTCCAGTTTCTTGCCTTTCAGCAAAGTGCATAGTATCTCTACGGCCACATTGGCGGTAGGGTCACATGTGCACAAATACTTGATCCCATCAATCCTGCCGTTGCTGACATTGATGAATATGTGCATGTACTCATGGGCCCCACAGACGCGCCCCTCGCCAGCGGAGTCTAGGAATACTGAAGGATTATCGAACGAGCCAGCATGTTCAAAGCCGGTTCTAAGTAACTTGCGATAGTACTTGATCACCCCCTCGTCCACATGTCATCTTCCCTTGTCTGGTTGGTGCCAACTCTTGTAGCTGCGCTCTTCAAAGATATTGTCTAGAGTCTCCAAAAATACTCGGCATTCCTCTATTGTGTTATAGAAGTAGAGAGAGACGCGATATAGCATTCTGTGCTCTGTTGGCAGCCTTGGTTTCGTCCAGCCCTCTCCGAACTCCTTGTTCAAATAGGAATGGACGCAGAATGCGCCGTCTCTAATCATAACATTACTTCTCTCATTGAGTTCTTCAGCTATTCCCACGCAGTTCGGTCTTCTGACCTCGAAGGTCAGTATTCCTCCCCTTTGAGCAACGTCGCGTGGGCCAATTATCCTGAACCATCCCTTTTCTCCATAGCAGTTGAGAAGCTGTTCTGTCAGGTAACTGTTCAGTTGGTTCTCGTGGGAGCTTATGCGATCCATGCCAATCCGTTGCAGATACTTGATCGCTGTCCCGGCGGCAATCTGTCCTGGATAGTTCTGGACTCCCACCTCAAACCTTTCCGGCGGTTCCAGAAGACTATAGGAATCATAAGTTGTGTCGCTAAGGGCACCACCACCCACGATGGCGGGTTCAATCACACAAGTCTCATCGTCTTCACGTAGGCTCTGCCCTAGAAGCTCTTTTTTCCCGTAGAGAACACCCACACCTCTTGGTCCGCACATTTTGTGTATTGAAAAAGCGAGGAAGTCAACATCTAGGTCTTGAACATCAACGGGCTTATGTGGTACCGTCTGTGCGCCATCGAGGAGGACTGTCGCACCATAATCGTGTGCTATCTTAATGATGTCCTTAGCCGGTATCGTGTAACCCGTTAGATTTGACGTATAGGCCATACTGAGCAATCTGACTTTGCTACTCTCCAACTTCTGCTTCAAACCCTCGAGGTCAAAGCTGCCCTCTGGGTTCGGCACTGCATAATCGACTTCGATAAGTCCTCTTTTCCGCAATCTTAACCAGGGAGCCAGATTCGAATTATGTTCTTTATCGGTCAGCAGAACAACGTCGCCAGGTTGAAACTTGAAGCCAAGTGCTACGATATTGAGGGCATGGCTTGTGTTCGAAGTAAAGATGATTTCCTTTTCGGATCTTGCATTGATGAACTCTCGGATTATTTGGCGTGAACCTTTGGTTCCTCTGTTGGGATCCCCTTCGATTCGGCTGGTAACTTCTTCTGCGAACCAGTACCGACCTCTCGTCTCCCCACATGCCGGGTACTTGGTATAGTACTCCATAATCGCTTCAACTACTTGTTTTGGAACGAGTGTCGTACAGGCGTTGTCGAAGTATATGGGCGGTTTGCCATTTCGACGTCTTTTCAACGCCGGGAAATCTTCTCTAGTTTGCTCCAAGAGCATTTCCATATCCACCGTTCAAGCTTGTCCTTTCCTTGAATCACCAACCTCGAAGGAAAGGAGTCAATTCGCGTGTGTAGCCTGACCTTTCCCGAAGCCTCTGGCTAACTCTGGTCGTCTACTTCCCTGAAGCAGTCAGCGCTACCCTAATCTTCGTTGGTGTTGCTGGCAGGTCATAGATTCTGACCCCGCAAGCATCCTTTATGGCATTGATAACGGCAGGGGCAGTGGAGACCATTGTCATCTCGCCGATGCCGGTAGCTCCCAATGGACCCTTTGAGCGGGGAGTTTCGCGGACGATGATCTCCATGTCAAAGGAATCATTTATGGTGGGGAACTTGAAAGTGACGTAGTCTAAGGTTTTGCCAGGGACATACTCCTCCCTTAGTGCATATCCAACACCTTGATCCATGCCTCCTTCTAGTTGACCTTCGAAGTTTTGTGGGTTTATGACTGGTCCTGCGTCCACTGCGGCAGTCATTTTGATGACCCGTACTTTGCCGGTATCCGTGTTGACTTCGACTTCAGCCATCTGAATGTTGTGACATTCGGAGACAAAATTGTCGCCTTGTCCGGTCTGCGGATGAAATCCGTATTGACCCGCATTCTTGGTTGAGCCCTCATAACGAGTAGGTTTGCCGGCCTTTCTCAGGCCTGCGTAGGATTTTGACCCTGCTTCACTCATTGCCTTCTCCAACTGTTCAATGGCGTTGAGCAAGGCATTTCCGGCAATCCAAGTCATCCGACTTCCCCATGACCCTCCCGCGTCCACCGTCTTATCGGTATCACGCGTATAGAGACGCACTTTCTCAAGGGGCAGACCTAATCGATGTGCAGCAATCTGCGTCAGCATAGAATCGTTTCCCTCACCGGGGTCGGCCACTGCGGCGTATATGGTGACTCCGTCATCCGGATCGATTTCCACGGACAATGTCGCTTTGTCTCCGGGATCGCCGATCCCGAAGGAGTCAGCGCCCAAACCCACACCGCGCTTCAGCGGTCCGCCCTTCGCATTGAAAGCTGCAGCCTCCTTTTTCGCTCTCTGGTAGTGGGGTTTGATAGCGTCACACAGCTCTGGGAATGGCCATTCATCGGTAATCATCCCAGTGGATTTGGACTGTCCTGGTCTCAGGGAGTTCATACTACGGAAATCTAGGGGGTCAATTCCCAGCTTCTCCGCTAGCATATCCACCGCCGATTCGAGTGCGAAAATCGTCTCCGGCGGTCCTGCCCCGCGGGCTGCACCCGCGGATGCGTTGTTCGTGTATACCATCCGTCCGAAGGCATTAATGTTGGGTATCTGGTATGAGCCCTGCAGCATAAACAGAACACGATCCATGCTACTGCCAGGGCCCCCTAGCGCGTAGGCTCCTTTGTCTATTGTAAAATCATTGCAGAGGGCGGTCAAGTGCCCGTTTGCGTCAGCGGCGAGCTTCAACTTGAAGCGGTATGGGGGTCTTTTGGAGGTGGTGAGCATCGATTCCCTGAGACTGGGAACGTACCGGATAGGGCGTCTGAAATGCAGAGCCGCAGCTGCGGTGACCGCCTCGCTTGTAACTGACGCTTTGATGCCGAACTGCCCACCAGAATAGGGTTCCTTGTAGCGCATGTTGTCCCACCCGACCGCTTCCTTGATCTGAGCCATGTGGAGGTGGATGGCAATGCTCCGTCCGATAACTACCAGTTGAGCATTTTTTCCTTCGCCTTCGAGATAAGCTACACAAGCCTCCGGCTCCATAGGTGCCTGGTGATTCATTTGTGTCGAAAATTCGGCTTCAACTACGGTCGCCGATTCGGCCAGCGCCTTTTCGTCCCCTTTCACAAGCGGTTGTGAATAGCACAGGTTAGGTGAATGGCTATGAAGCTGAATAGCGCCCGGAGCCAGCGCTTCTTCCGGCGTCATCATGACTGGTAGGGGCTCATACTCTACTTTGACTGCTGCTGCTGCAGCTCTGGCCTGATCCCTGGTCTCGGCTGCTACAGCAACGATTGGGTCGCCAAGGGTTCTGACCTTGTCTTCGCAGAGGACTGGCAGATCTGGTGCCGCATCTCTGATTCGGTTGGTTCCTTTGATGTCCTCAGCAGTCATGATGCCGATTACACCCGGCATCTTCTTTGCCGCCGTCGTATCGATGGACTTGATCAACGCGTGGAACTCAGTGCTGTGCACTAGAGCAAGCTCAGCAGCATTTTCAAGCCTTATGTCCGCCCCAAACTCAGCAAGCCCGCACGCTTTCAGCATGGATGATGGTCGTGGGTAGGATACGCCAATCATACCTCCCTTCAAACTGCGGCGGTACTCCGCTGGGGTTGTTTCGTTGCGGAGAAATCGACTGGAGAGTTTGACGGCATCGATGATCTTCTTGTATCCGGTGCACCGGCATAAATTCTGCGTCAGGGCGCGTTTGATTGCCGGGATGTCAGGATTGGGATTCCGATCGAGTAGAGCTTTGGTGGCCATGACAAGTCCTGGCGTGCAGTACCCGCATTGGACTGCGCCTGACAGCACGAAAGCTTCCTGAATCAGGTGGGGATTCTCAGGTGTGCCCAGGCCTTCCACCGTAACAACCGAAGCGCCCTCCAAATCAACCACCTTCTTGAGGCAGGAGCGCACCGGATTCTTGTTGATGGTCACGACACAAGTCCCACACTGGCCGTTCCTGTCGCATGACTGTTTGGTCCCGGTTAGATGCAGGTCCTCACGCAACAGATCGATCAGCACTTTCTCCGGGTCAGCCATGACACTTCGTTGAACGCCGTTTATTGTAAGGGTTACCTTCTTCATTTCTCTCATTCCACAACCATTTCCCGCACTGTTATATTCGTCCATGCATATCGACTTGCTATTTGAATCTTCGGAGGCAGAATAGCCGCATCGCCCCAGTATTTCGGATTTGATATCGCCGGATACCGTCGCTGGGTTCTGCTTATCATGAGAACCTCAAACAATCCCTCTTCCAGTTGAATAGGCTAGCGCGTGCAGCCACATGACAGCTTACGTCAACTGGTCATAAAAAGCCTGAGACAGAACTGCGAACTGCGCTTCGTTCCCGCTTCAATAGTATGCTCCTCATTAGTCGCTCTGTCTCCCTAAATTCCCTGAGGATTGCTCTTGCAGCAGGAGTCAAAGTGGTTCCTCCGCCACCCTTTTTCTTTCCACCCCGTGTCCCACCGCGACGCGTTACAATTACTGGTTGATGCAGTCTCCTTCTCATCCGAATTAAGTAGTCCCATGTGAATTTGTAAGACATTTCTAGTTCCTCGGCGGTCGCAGCAATTGATCCACACTCATCTATGGCCTCCAAGATCTGTGCTCCCCCCTTGCCAAGCACCCTTTGGCCGTCGGCATTAAGATAAAGTCGGAAGCTATACTGCAAGTTCCTTTTCCGAGCGCACATAAGTCTCACGTTTCACTTTCCCGACAACTAAGCGAGCTCCATCTATCGTTATCGGTCTACGATGAGGGATCAGAGAGTCACCTGAGATGTACTAGACCCTAGCGAGTCAAAACTCAAAGAGGAACGATGAAAAGTTTTCGTACTCCAGTGGAAACGAGTGCGCAGGGTCTGTCAAAGAGTACAGAGGGCCTTTTCGAACCCCCCGTAGCTGATGTGCTTGGCTCCGCGAACACCGGATGATTAGCATTGGGCATAACTTTCTTGTCGGCAGAACCATTCTCGTCGGACAAAACCGGTCTAATTCATGCATGGGGCGTGTCTTACACTAAACTGTTAGGTCGAAACTGAGTAACGTCGAGTTCAATGAATACTAGGAGATTTTACTGGTAGAACACCGGCTTGTTTAGCCTTGTCCAAAAATTTTGGCCATTCGGATTATTTGAGGGGGATACAAACCTTAATTAGTTAATAATCAAACGGCATAGCTTCATGGACTACAAATGGGTTGTCCTTTCCAATACAACGCTTGGCGTTTTGATGGCTTCGATCGACATCAACATAGTCCTGATTGCGCTGCCCGCCATCTTTCGTGGCATTAACATCGACCCATTTGCGTCGTTTCAGTACCTACTCTGGATGCTTTTTGGGTACAGCATTGTGACTGCGACACTTCTGGTCACGTTCGGACGCATATCGGACATGTACGGAAGAGTGAAGCTGTACAATCTGGGGTTCGCGATATACACGGTAGGCTCACTTCTCTTGTACCTGACACCGAATACAGGTGACTTGGGCGCACTCGAATTAATCCTCTTTAGAATCGTCCAGGGTATAGGTGGCGCGTTCCTCTTCTCCAACAGCGCCGCAATCATAACCGACGCCTTCCCCGCGAATGAGAGAGGTAAGGCGCTTGGCATAAACCAAGTCGCAGGTCTGGCTGGAGGTTTTCTCGGCCTCGTGCTTGGAGGAGTGTTGGCGGTATACGATTGGCGCTACGTATTCCTAATCAGTGTACCCTTCGGTCTTTTTGGAACTGTTTGGTCCTACTGGAAGCTAAGAGAGCAGGCAGTTATCAGAAAGAATCAGAGAATCGATGTGTGGGGAAATCTAACGTTCGGAGCGGGTCTGACGATTTTCCTGATAGCAATCACATACGGACTGCTGCCATACGGCGCATCAGCCATGGGGTGGGGTAACCCGCTTGTCATAGCGGGCATGACCGTATCGCTAATTCTGCTTGTCGCGTTTCCCTTCATCGAGAAGCGAGTGCGGGACCCAATGTTCAGACTTGAACTTTTCAGACGGAGGGCCTTCGCGGCTGGGAATTTTGCCAGTTTCCTTGCATCGATCTCGAGGGGTGGCGTCATGTTAATGCTCGTAATTCTCCTCCAAGCCATCTGGCTGCCGTTGCATGGAATCGCGTACGAAGATACGCCTCTGTGGGCAGGTATCTACATGCTGCCAATGACTGCGGGTTTCATCTTGATGGGGCCGCTAAGCGGATGGCTCTCCGATAGGTACGGCGCGAGAGGCTTCTCAACTCTGGGTATGGTAATCTCCGCGGCCGTATTCTTTGCCATGACGACTCTTCCGTACAACTTCGATTACATTTCGTTTGCGCTTGCGCTTTTCTTTATGGGATTGGCCATGGGAATGTTCGCCTCTCCAAACACGGCGTCAATCATGAACTCTGTTCCACCGGAACATCGGGGGTCGGCTGCGGGTATGAGAAGTACTCTGCAGAACTCTGGGTCAACGATCGGTTTGAGCCTTCTGTTCACAATCACTTTGATAGCGTTATCAAGTAGCTTACCTCACTCAGTAAATGCGGCTCTGCTCAGCGCGGGAGCACCACAACTTGCTTCGGTTTTTGATCAGATCCCGCCAACCACTGCGCTGTTTGCAGCCTTCTTGGGATACAACCCAATGCAAACGATCTTGGGTCAGCTGCCGTCCAGCGTAACCGGGTCGATCAGCAGTCAAACTAGAACGGTTCTAACGGGAATTACATGGTTCCCACAGGCGATAGCGCCCGCTTTCATGTCCTCTCTCACTGTGGCATTCTACTTCAACGCCGGACTGGCCTTGCTTGCGGCTGCAGCCTCAGCGCTTAGAGGAAAGAAGTATGTGTACGGCCGCGAAGGAGAGATGGAGATTATCTCCGCTCGCGTGCCTACATCAAAAAGTGGACTACCGAGAGCAGTCCATAACGACCCATCGCCTTCCACCATGATTCGAATAGCAGGGAATGAGGGCACAGCATCAAGTGATGGCAACAAGTCAGCCAATTCTAAGCCTGAAAGCGTTGAAGCATCCGCAGCAACCAAAGGCCCTGAAGAACGGTGAGGGAAATGACTCAGAAAGTCCTAGACCACTGCGAGTTCGGGATGGCCTTATCAGATGGAATAAGGCGTTGGCGGCAACTGAGCGAGAAATGCACAAGGCCATTGGGGCTCACGTTGGGAGAGTTTCGCGTGTTAAGAGTCCTCTCCGAATCAGGCCCATCACCAATGATTGACCTAGCGAAAGAACAGATGATTACAGGCGCTGCGATGACTAGTATTGTGGATCATTTAGAGAAGCTAGGTCTGGTCGAACGTGTAAAGAGTGAGTTGGATCGACGCGTCGTAAGCGTAGCGATCTCCCGCAAAGGTCACGACACAGTCAAGCAGGGGCTGGCACTCTATAAGAAACTAATCGAGAAAGCAACACGCCATGTTACAGAACAGGAGAGACGCAATCTACTAGCCATCTTCGATAAGATGATTACCTCGGTGCAGGAGGATTGAGAGGCCTACGGATTGCACAAGCAAGTCCAACACGTGTGAGAAATCCGAGATGGAGAACTTCCTGATCTAGGCTGTAGCTTTCTTTGGTGACGGGCATGGCGAAGTACGTGCTTGTCTCTGACCCAACACTATCACGTGACTATTCAGTTAGGGGAATGCGTAGCCAAGACGCAACCGAGAATACAAAGGTCGAGATATTCGGCTCTTGTTGAATTGATTGATGTTGTGTGAAGTTGAGCCCAATAGACTAAGAGAAACTCGCGGGCCTTCGGTTTTGAAGCGGTTTAGTCATTCTATGCATCTTTCCGTTTGAAATGCGCTAGCGAATAACAAAGTAAATCTGTGGCAAACTCGTCGGTTTTCTTGCATAGATCTCTCAGGGCGTTCATCTGAGCGTTCACGTCTGAGGGGTCAGATGCGCCTATTCTGCAATCACGCTCCAACGCCCTGTACTCTTCCCATGCTCTCTCGCTTTCCGAAATCATGAAATCCGTAAATTTGATGAGCTTATCCATTGCAGAATCTAGTTTGTCCTTATCTCCACTTGTTTTTGCGTATGAATTATCGGCGATGACTAGCTCCAGATCGTTTATCTTCGTTTTCAGTTCTCCCAGTTCTCCTAGGGCTATCTGATAGTTCTGTTCGGTTTCCTTTGTTGCCCGATTGATTCGGCTTTGAAGCTCACTCGCTATCAATGCGCTACACGCCATGTCTTAGATGATGTAGCGTTCCCAGGTTACTGGTTCTTGTCCTATCAAAGCAGCATACATTAGAGGTGGTTGATCGTTCCGAGGCTTTTTGGCCCAGCGCCTCTAGGCTTTCAGTTGCTTGTTGAAGAACTTCAGAGTTCTCTCCCATGCGTCTTTGGCGGCCTCGGGTCTGTAGCTCTCTTTTGTGTCATTGAAGAATGCGTGTGGGGCTCCTGGATAGACTTTGATGTCAAACTTCTTTCCGTATTTGGTTAATGTTTGTTTCAGAAGGTTGATGTCCGATTCTGTTATGGCCATGTCAGCTCCGGCATAGTTTCCAAGGATGGGGCATTGGAGATTTTTCACCAACTCGATGGGTGAAGGGTTCCTGCCATAGAATATGACAGGGGCTGCCAGTTCCCTATTATGACAGGCAAGCAGGAGTGATAGTCCTCCTCCCATGCAGAATCCTACACTACCTATACGATTTGGGTTCACGTAGCTAAGGGTCTTGAGATAGTTGAATGCGCCATTCAAGTCAGCGAGAATTTTCTCCTCAGTAAATTTATCGCGCAACACGCGACCCTCTTCGAGTCTTGAAACGATCTTCTCCTCAAATAGATCAACAGCCAAGGCTGCGTAGCCTTCACGTGCGAGTCTACTGGCCACATCCTTGATGTGATCAACGAGACCCCATATCTCATGAATCACAATTACGCCTGGATACCTCCCCGCTTCCTTAGGCCTCGCCAAGAAACCCTTAGTATTCTTAGTCGAATTTCCGCCCGGAAAATCAACCATCGAAGATGAAATCTCCATACTCCTTCACCATCCCAACCCATATTGTCCTAGAGTTATATGAAATTGGGTCGTTAATCATGTACCTATTATTCGGGGCGGAACTACTCGTTTGCCATGCGATTCCAATGCCTAGCTCATCATTTGGAACAATTGACACCACGAGTGCTTATTTTGATGCAGCCCGGAAAAACGCGAAAGCGCTTCTACATGAAAACGTCAAACTCGCTGAAAATTCACTGAAACATCTTTCAGGATCTGCCAATGAGAGCAGCCTAATCCGACTAGACATGGCCCTTGCAAGAGAAAGCAATCAAAGAATATCAGAAACCGCTTGTCGCAAAGTCTCGTTAGATATGCAGAATCCAGTATATCCAAACGCGCTTGCCTTCTTTGATACTCAGAGGTAATTCAGGCGACTGATCTTCGAAGACATAGGATCTCATCTATGATTTTGGGTAACCGAGTCAGATTAGATGTGAAGGCGTGGTCGTCATTCAGGAATTTTACGGTTGCCTCCTGCGCCATAGCGAAATCCAAGATCCAATTGCGAGGAATTACTTCGTCTTTCGTAGCCATCAATATGGTTGTTTTCGCAGCTATCTTTTTGTTGAAAAGTTGATCGTCTCTCATTTCGGAGAGTATTCTTTCGGGAATACCCTTGACTCTGCTTGTGTCTGCCTGTGGCGGAATGATGGCTGGATTAAGGAGAATCAGCATTTTGACGGCCGAGAGTTCTAACGCGACTTTGGCTGCTAAGAATCCTCCCAAGGACGAACCAATCAGCATAGGGTCGTTATCGCCCTGAATTGTCTTCAGAATGTTGTGTATACAAACATCAATCTCAAGATCTTTCGGTTTACCTTGGTGATAATCAATCGATCGTGCATTGAGGTTCTCTTGGAATAACATTCCTTTTGCACTGTTTGGTGTGGATTGGTATCCGTGAACGTAGTATAGCATGCCAGCGCGCATCCATATTTCGGCTGTAATGCCTCAATTGTTTCCAGTCTTAATAGAATTCATCAAATGGCTGGGGGCACAAGAAAGAGATACCCAAGTACAAAATGATGGACCCACGACGTGTAAAGAACAATCCACATCAGGCACACTGAGCCTGCAAGAAACATGGCCGAAAGGCAAGAGAAACTAACATTTGTTGTCACCTCTTCTGATCTGGATATTCCAATGACATTTCTCGCCCAAGAAATCAGGATTCAGCACGCATCTCGTTTTTCGCCTTGGCTCGTGTTAACTATCCTTCGTTCGATTACGAGTCTGTCAAATCGATCATTCGGTAGGTGTTCGACAATTTGAAGTTCGTAAGAGAGACCGATTTTAGGAGCAGCTTACATCTTCTTTCCTAGTGAGTGAGCTTCCCCTAGGTAGCTCCCAACACCATAATACTTGCGTGCTTCTGGAGCATAGAGAATCGGTTTTAGTTTCTTCATATCAGGAAGTTCATTCTCGAGTATAGCTTCATCAGCCTTGACATCAATGATTTCGCCGATAAACTGTGTGTGTAGTCCAATCTCAATCGTATGCCGCAGTTTACACTCTAGAACCAGAGAAAACTCCTTCACGTAGGGAGCGTCTACATGGTCACTCCTAACAGGAGTCAACTTCGCAGCAGAGAACTTGTCAGCTTCCCTCCCTGATACGAGTCCGAAGTAATCCGTTTCCTTAACGTATTTCTCAGATGGAGTGTTGATTGTAAAAGCTCCTCGTTCCACGATGTTGCCATGCGTATACGTAGCCTTCCTCAGGGACACCGCGATGCAGGGAGGTCTGGAACAGCATATCCCCACCCACGCAGCAGTCATAACATTCGGTTTTCCATCTTTGTCGTAGGTTCCAACAACTGAAACGGGAGTAGGGTAAAGAATTGTTCTTGCTCCTAGAGACTTTAACATAACGTTCTTCTCTTACAGAACTGATTGTGTTCTCGCTCTGATACTTTTCGACGCATAAATTCTCTTTCAAGAGCCCTATTTCATTCATATGAAGTCTCTTCTGCCGCCGTCAACAAGGATAGTTCTGCCAGTGATGAATCGCGAATCATCGCTGGCGAAAAATAGAACCACATTAGCTATGTCCTCGGGTTTGCCGATGATGGCCAGTGACGTGATCTTCTTTCTACCATTGACGAACTCCGCGTATTGTTGATCAGTCATGTTTCCCCTCAACAATTCTGTGTCAGTTGCGCCAGGTGCTATACAGTTTACATTAATCCCGTATTGGCCAAGTTCAAGTGCAAATCAATAAATCGTTCGACTAGTCCATACGGTGTTGAAGGGAGATTCTCAAATTGAAATTCGGCCTACAACATCCCAACTTCACATTCGACGGCGAAGGCGCCGAGATCGTTGAAAAGCTAAGAACGTTAGCGCAGAAGGCTGAGAGCCTCGGCTTCGACTCGTTCTGGGTTATGGATCACTTCCACCAAATCCAAAATGTCGGCCAATCTCAAGAGCCGATGCTTGAAGGTTGGACAACTCAGGCTGTTGTTGCAGGATTAACAGAGAAAATCAAGCTCGGCACCCTCGTTACTGGAATCGTGTACAGGCATCCTTCAGTTCTCGCTAAGATAGGCGCAACTCTCGATGTCCTCAGTAAGGGTAGACTATTCATGGGGATCGGCGCCGCCTGGAACGTGGAAGAGGCTAGCGCGTACGGAATTCCGTTTCCACCTGTGGGTGAAAGGATGCGGCGCCTTGAGGAAGCCGCACAGATAATCAGCAAAATGTGGACTGAGGAACGTACCTCCTTCACTGGTAACTTCTACCAGCTCAGCGACGCATACTGCAACCCGAAGCCCATCCAGAAGCCGCATCCGCCCATAATGATCGGTGGGAGCGGAGAAAAGCAAACGTTGAAGATAGTAGCGAAATATGCTGACGCCTGCAATATCTTCGGCTCTGTCGAGACGGTGAGACAGAAGCTCGCGGTACTTCGTGAACACTGCCGCTTAGTTGGTAGAGATTATGACTCTATCCTCAAGACGAAGCTTGGCCACGTAGTCATCGACAAGAACAAGGAGAAGGCCACGGAGGCTATCAAGGGCTTACCGGAGAATAGGCGCAGAGAGTACGCCATTTACGGGACGCCTGAAGAAGTACGCAAACAAATCGAAACATTCAGAGACGTAGGGATCGAGTATCTGATCGTGAACCTCGAACCAGACAGAGAGCTTCAGGCCTTAGACCTGTTCGCTAGCGAAGTCGTGAAGAAGCTCTAATCGTATCACCAACAAGATAAAGGCGTTCACAAAACTTCCCGGAGACGTCGCCCCTCCGTGTCGCGCCAACCACAAGAAATCTCAGGAAGAATAACAAGGCGGCGCCACGGTGAACGAACACATTTCACATTTCATTACCAAAATCAAACACTATGCATACTAGTTGAAATTGGTAATACGAACACGACGAACGATTTGTTTATGACAATGTTGGTTGTTAGGAGGTTAGAGTGACTTTCCCGTTTTGGATGATGGCGTTGTCGTCGATGGTTAGTGTCGCTTTCGTTATTACGCCTGGAAAGTAGAAGTTCGTTTTGTTCGCGCCTCCCACATCATCATTGCCACCAATCGCAACGGTTATGGCTCCCGCGCAGATGCTGTCTTGTAAGAATCCGAGCCGTGCCTTTGGGTTCAATCCTATTCCTAGAACTGCAACTTTGTCTTTTTCGCCTGTAGCTTTCTCATAGCTCGCCTTCAGAACATTCGCGTTCAAACGGGCTCGATGCTCATTCAATGTTCCGTTCTTGAAGTCAAAGCGGATTCCGTTAACCCATTTGTCCATGTAGGGAGTTGGTCTATCAAAGACTATGGTTCCGTCCGCATAACTCTCGTCAGGACACACTAACAGGTTGCCGCCAGGTATGTTAGCTGTGTTTCGCCCATGGTCTAAGTCATCGTTGTCAACTATGCAATCTTCCGGGTAAGCATCTCGACCTGCCAATCGTAGATTCAGATCCGTCCCATTGGGAGCCGTGATATGGACTTGACCATTACGAAGCAAAGCAGCAATCTTCGCCATCTTCTCCTTAAGCAGTTCATAGTTGATGTTAGAAGCGGCGAGTAGCATACGCTGCCAAGCAGTAAATGAAATATTGGAGCCTCGCGCGCGTTCCCGAGAAGCATAGCCCAATGCAATTCGCGCTGCCTTCAAGCGGTAACGTTTAGCCCTTTCATACCATTCCTGATTGTAACTGACAGCGGCATGGAACTTTGAAAAGTTCTTCCAGACTTTTGTGAAGTTCGCAGGTCCAGGGATGAATACGTATCCCTTCGCCTTCTCCATTGCAGCCCATTCATGTTCACCAACCTTTCCCAGCACATCACCCGAAAGAGACTCGACACGTTTCCAGAAGGCCTCCTCATGCTCAAACAGAAGCATCGGACGCGCACCCAGCTCACGCAAATGATAGATGAAAGCATCCGCGATTGGGAGACCATGATCCCATGTCTCGACGATAACATCGTCACCTGACTGAATGCCAAGAGTGGTAGAAAGAACGTTCTTCACTAAACCACCATAAGAAGACATGACTCCTCGAAGAAGAAGCGTCTAATTCTTAAAGATTGAATGCGTTCAAGCCAAGTTGCGGTGAGCAACGTTCTGAATCGGCGTTATTCTAGGTTTGCCTGTCGCGTGAATTCCACTCTAACATCCATTGAGGATAAGGAAGTTCGGGTTCGCTGACTTGGTTAAGATTCTCGACTTCTTCCTGATCTAATTCCAATTCTCCTGCCTTGACGTTTTCTTCCAGCTGTGCCATGTTTCTTGCTCCAATTATTACGGAACTAACAGCTTTCTGATATCTTAGCCATGCCAACGCAACAGCTGCTACTGGAACATTATGAAGTTGGCTTATCGTATCAATGACGTCGAGAATCGCATAGAGTTTGTCTTCATTAACTGGAATAAACCCCTTCAGTCTTTCTTCGACTCTGGTTCCTTTCGGGAATGGTTTGCCTTTTCTATATTTACCGCTTAGGACTCCGCCAGCCAGAGGACTCCATGCCAATATTCCCATGTTCTGATCCAAACAAAACGGAACAATCTCATTTTCAATTCTTCTTCCGACCAAGCTGTAATATCCCTGGAAAGTGATGAACTTGCCCCATCCGTGTTTTTCGGCTATGTTGGTTGCTTTTGCAACTTGCCATGCCGCAAAATTTGAGACTCCTATGTACCTTACTTTCCCCCATCTTACTAAATCATTTAACGCCTGCATTGTTTCTTCAAGAGGAGCCGCAGGATCCCAGCTGTGAACTTGGTACAGATCAATGTAATCGAGCTGAAGTCTTTTCAGACTATTCTCAACAGCATTCAAAATATGATGTCTGGAGAGCCCCAGATCATTAACATCATTGCTCATTTGTCTTCTGACTTTCGTCGCTATGATTACAGAATCTCTCTTGGCACCCACCGGATTGATCGTCATGTCGGACACCTTAGAGTTCTATGGCTCTTCCTGCGTCGCTCCACTCTATCAGGCCCACGGGGAAGGGGTCGAAGAACGTTTGTCGCATCAAGTATTCATCCTGGAAACGAATCGCCCACCCCTTTAGCAACCCTAGAACAGAGGTGAATGGGACTCTGCCTTCACGATAGAGCTGCACCGTCTCGAGGAAGAACTGTTTCTCATTTGCTGAGAGATGCTTGGAGGAGTAACCGAATACGTGGGTGAAGACATTGATGTTTGACGAGCGTTTCGATGGTGCCGCCATCGACTCTCGGAGATGCGTTTCGTATTCGGCTAGGATTTGCTTGAGTCCTTTCCCTTCTCGATTGGCGGCGATATTCCCAAGAACTCGCAGTTCTTTCTGATTGTAAGCCATAAGGAGGAATTTGTAGTCGGCGTGAAACCGAGTAAGGTCAGAGAGTTTGCTAGCCTTCTTTACCTCGCGAAAACTAGCAAGGGCAAATAGTTTCGTCAGGAAGTGCTCACGTATCTTCAGACTCCTCAACCTGCCCTCGTCTTCTATAGCAAGGCCGGGGAACATCCCGAGGACCTTACCACCGAAGAAACCAGAGGTCTTACCTACCGCCGCCGATTTCTCCGCTCTTGGATAGATTCTTACATCTTTGAGTCCGCATGTTGGTGAACGGAATTTCAGTATGAACCCATCTACATCGTTCAACCGCGATAGGAAATCGTCCGAGAATTGGTGCATCTTATCAGTTAGGTCGCTTTTGGTTGCGGGCTGTATGAGTCGAATGTCTTTTCCTTGAGAGACCATTCGAATTGGGAACCTGGGCACTCCGAGGCCTATGGCTACCTCAGGGCATACTGGGATGTAGTTCACGTGCTGGCTCAGTTTCTTGACGAAATCATCATGAACCAGCTGCCCATTGTACCTGCACGCAGAAAGTTCCAAGCAATTACTGATTACAACGTTCGGTCTTGAAAATCGCTTCATCCTTGGAAACGCCTCATATTGCTCCCTTGAGCGCTAGTGAAACGGCTTCTCGGAAGGGTGTGAGGTCTACGTGGACTAGGGATTTGATTTTGTCGTCTCGGCAGATAACCTCACTTCTTAGTCCATCTATGAGAGGTCTCGCGACGTTTGAGGGAACATCCGTCACGAGATCTACCCAGTATGATGAAAGCCGCGGCGATAGGATTGGTATGCCGTATATTCGCACTCGCTTGCCAAGGAGTTCGGCTACTTGTGTCATCATTTGGTGATAGGTTAGGATGTCGGGGCCGCCGATGTCAAAGGTCCCACCTGCGGTTGCTTCTACTTCCGCGCACCCGACCAGATATCCCAGAACATCTCGAAGCGCGATCGGCTGGCACCTCGTCTCAACCCATCTAGGGGTTGTCATTACGGGTAATCGCTCTGTAAGCTGTCTAAGCATCTCCCACGATGCGCTTCCTGGGCCTACTATTATCGCCGCCCTCAGGACCGTCGTTTGTATTCGGCCTGATTGGAGGATTCTTCCAACTTCAGCTCGGCTCTTAAGATGCTCCGAGAGTTCGGGGCCCGTTTCGCCGAGACCGCCTAGGTAGATAATTCGCTTGACGCCAGAACTTTCGGCGACGTTGAGAAAGTTCTCGGCTCCCTCTCGATCCATTTGGGCAAATTCGCGGCCTTTGTTCTTCATTGAGTGGACGAGGTAGAAGGCGGTGTGAACGCCCTCGAGAGCCGCGGGCAACGATGCCTTATCGAGTATGTCGATTCGCCTCGCGTCGACTGCCCCAGTATATTCTTGTGGACGTCTGACCAATGCGCGTACCTTCCGCCCTTTGGCTAGGAGGCTCTTGACCAGGTTGCTCCCAATGAACCCAGTCGCTCCTGTGACCGCAAGCAATTCCTCAGTCATATAGAACCCACCACCAATCCCAGCAATATGCCGTAGAGAAGATGTCCGCCTAGACTCACAATAAGAGGCAACTGTCGCATGTGATGATTTCGCAATCCGATACCAGTTACTGGCTTCATGATGAGCATTGCGATAACCCAGAGAAGCAAACCGAAAGCTACACCGGCCTCGACAACAGGAATTCCTTGAGAGAAGATTGGAAGTATAAGGACGAAAACGATCCCCGCTACTGCACCATGTACGAAATGGAGAATAAGCCCCTGAAAAACCAGGTCTTGAGGAGGACGATGCAACAAGCGGGCCATCAGTGCTTGATTCAGATGCCACTCCGACACTCCTTCCATCCCCCACCTCCGCCAAATCGGATACTCCGTCAGCGACATAGCCGCGGTCGAAAACAGACCTGCTGCAAGACCTACGAAAATCGCGGTCGGAGTCAATCTTTCTCGGCCCCAGAACACTACCGATATGACAAGTCCAATATGTGTCTGCTGAGCGCTTTTGCCTCTAGCGTTTCGCAACTCGTGAGGGAGAAAGCGGCACAGAAGACAGGATTGACGAACCAGCATTGAGGCCGGCGTTAGTAATTGAATGATCTAGCTTGCGTAAGAAGTAAGTTTGAACTGGATCACCAGCTCGGCCTCGATTACTTCACAACGACAACGACTGGCATTGGGGGCAAACTCAGAGAACGCGTTGAAGACTTCATAGTCGACGAAATACCGAAGCATACCTTTCTACCCGAAAACGGCGAGTATACCCACTTCACCCTGGAAAAGGAAAACTGGGAAACGATAAGCGCCGTCAGAGCGATAGCAAGGTCGTTGGGCGTATCGTACAAGAGATTCGGTTACGCCGGAAATAAGGACAGGAGAGCCGTGACAACGCAGCGGATTGCCGCGTGGCAGATCGAGCAAGAACAACTCATGAAAGTCGACCTCGATGGAATCCGGCTCTATGGTTTCACTAGATCAAATTCGCGGATCAGCTTGGGGGACTCGGAGGGAAATAGTTTCAGGATAACAATCCGGAACCCAGAATTGCGGGAGCAGGAACTTGCGGCCTCTATGAAAGCCGCAACGGAACAAATCGAAATCGCGGGAGTGCCAAACTACTTCGGGTATCAGCGCTTCGGTACAGTAAGGCCGAATACTCACTTGGTCGGTCGCGAGCTTGTAAAAGGCAACTTGGAAGCGGCTGTAATGCGTTACCTCTGCTATCCATACGCGACTGAGCGCCAGGAGTGTCAGGAGGCGAGACGGTACCTTGAGGAGACCCACGACTTTGGTGGCGCTCTAAGAATCTATCCCCATAGGCTTCTATTTGAGAGGATGATGCTCGATGCGCTGCGTAAGAATCCCAGAGACTTTGCGGGTGCACTCAGGAGACTTCCCAAGAAGGTTAGGAGGCTGCTTGTCCATGCCTACCAAGGCTATTTGTTCAACAAGACATTGAGCGCCATGATTGAACGCCAAATGAACACGACTGTTCGTCTTGTGCCGCTATTCGGCTTCGACAGCTGCTTCTCCGAAGGCACGCAAGGAGAAATTGAGAAAGCGATTCTTGATGATGAGGGTATCACCACAAAGGAGTTCCTAATACGCTCTGTACCTGAGTTGAGCTGTAAAGGCTACTCGCGAGCAAGCTCGGTAAATCTGAAACCTGTACTCAAAACGGTATCAGACGAAACGGTTATCGTTGAATTTGCTCTCCCCACAGGAAGTTACGCAACAACGGCCCTGAGAGAATTCATGAAAGCCGACCCACTCAGCTACTGATTCACGACAGAGGAGTTCATCTTGAATCGCGTGCGCTTGGGCTATGCATGCATCAATTTGAGTCTAGGCCCCAGTGGACGCACCAGCCGGACCTGTCGGTTGTCCAACGCGACACCCGAACACCTAGAAGAGCTGAGCCGGAGAAATTTGATGGGACTAACGAATGTTTTGCGATGGAATGTTTCCTACAGGATTAGCGTGTTCCGCATTTCTTCGGGGATTATACCGCTCGCGTCGCATCCCAAAGCGCAGTGGCCCTGGAAACAAAGGCTTCGTCGAGAAATCTCATCAGTAGGAGATCTCGCACGGAAACATGGGATGCGACTGTCAATGCATCCGGGTCAATACACCGTCTTGAATTCGCCACGAGAAGATGTGGTCGCAGCGGCTGCGGCTGAGCTCTCGTATCACGCGGCCTTCCTCGACGCAATGGGTCTGAGGCCAGAACACAAAATCGTATTGCATGCTGGAGGAGTCTACGATGATCGGGAAGCTTCGATGCGAAGATTTCACGAAAACTTCGAAAGTCTACCATCCAGTGTTCGACGTCGTTTGGTCTTAGAGAATGACGAACGTAGTTATGGCGTCTATGATGTCCTCAAATTGTGCGATTCGCTTGGGATTCCAGTGGCCTTCGACTATCTACACCATAAAGCATACACTGGTCGTGTGCCGAATTCCGCAATAATGAAACGAGCTCTAGCGACTTGGTCGGATAGCGATAGTCGTCCAGAACTTCATTACTCTACGCAGAAACTCGGGGCAAGAACGGGTGCCCACGCCGACATGATCGATGCCAATGACTTTGTTCATTTCATCAGTCTTCTACCACATCGGGCTGTGGATGTGATGCTTGAAGCGAAGGCGAAGGATAAGGCGTTGCTAAAGCTACGGCGGGACCTGCGTGGCCTTTACGAATTGTCGTAGTTCTAGCCTTTGTGGGACGGGTAGTCTGCGAGTTTTGAGGGTTTTCTCAAGAGAAATTCTCAATTCCTCATGTTCAGAGTTCTGTGCACAAGGAACCTTCCGAGTTTGTTTGGTTTCTAAATGAGATAGGTATGCTGACCTCGAAGCTGACCGAATTGCTCTCAGAACTCACCGACAAAATTGAACTTGTTGAAAGAAGGGAGGCGGATGCATCTTCATTCGAGTCAATATCCCCAGAGCGAAACTGAGAAATGCTGAAGCTCAGATACAGAAGTTGATGCGGTTTGCTGTCAGCAGATAAGACCAAAGCCAAGTCCAGTAAGCGAAACCGTAGCCGCGAGAAGCCAATTTCCTCTCCCACGGTTGAGGTAGCTGATTACAGGCACAAGGAAGAGAAGAGGAAGAACATCCCTGATGCTGGACTTGCCATTTACAACTACAAGCCACAGGAACCAGTGAAGTACAGTTATGACCCGCACCTGGACCCCCAACTCGTATGGACAGGTAAAGCCGAGAGGCCCTCTTTCGAAGTAGAAACAGTATCTCTCCACATTCACGAACGCGTGTCGACACAAGCAATCCTCAAATCGGTTCAAAAAGCCGAACAGTACCAGCAACTCCGGCTGTTCGCTGACCCCAACCTGCCTCTTGACAAACGAATAGAGTTCTATAGACACGAAATGGATTGGACAAACCGCCTCATTCTCGGAGACTCTCTGCTTGTCATGAACTCGCTCAAGGAGCGAGAACTCATGGAGGGCAGAGTGCAGATGGTTTATCTTGATCCGCCATACGGCGTCTCATATAGTTCCAATTTTCAACCTGCAATCAGCCAACTTGAAGTGCGTGATGGAAGGGATGAATCTTTAACAAGAGAACCAGAGCAAGTGAAAGCATATCGTGACACCTGGACACTAGGCATCCATTCATACCTCACTTACCTTCGTGATCGTTTGCTCCTTTGCAAGGACTTGCTGAATGGAACAGGCTCGATTTTTGTTCAAATCGGGGACACCAATGTGCACCACGTAAGAGAGATCATGGATGAAGTCTTTGGTCCAGAGAACTTCTGTGGAATAATCACGTTTGTGAAGACTGGTGGACTTGGAGCAATTCTCTTGCCCTCAGTTACAGACTATCTTTTGTGGTATGCAAAGGACAAGTCGAGGGTGAAATATCATCAACTCTATCTTGAGAAGCGAGCGGGGGGGAAGGATCCGAGCAATACTCATGGGGCGAACTACCTGATGGAAAACGGCGGCGCCTAAAACGGGAAGAACGATCCAACGTATTTGGTCTTCCAAAAGACTGGAAAATCTTCAGACCATCAACAATCTCAGCAGTGTCAGGGAGCGCAAATCCGCGTTTTGCCTTTGAGTTCAACGGGCAAACTCATGTTCAAAACTGGAAAACCACGAAGGAAGGACTTCAACGACTTGCAAAAGCCAATCGTCTCATTGTGGTCGGAAACGTGCTCTCTTATGTCAGATACTTGGATGATTTTCCAGTGTTTCCAATCACGAACATTTGGACTGATACAGGCATCAGCGGCTTTGCGGCGAACAAGATGTATGTTGTTCAAACGAACACCAAGGTTATCGCTCGCTGTATTATGATGACGACTGACCCAGGTGACCTTGTTTTGGATCCCACCTGCGGATCTGGAACGACGGCGTTTGTTGCCGAGGAATGGGGAAGGAGATGGATCACTTGCGACACAAGTCGAGTCTCGCTCTCCATCGCACGCCAGCGTTTGATGACTGCTAAGTTCGACTACTACAAGGTCACGGACTCTGAAAAGGGCGTCGATGGTGGTTTGGTTTATGAATCAATCAAACGGATTACGCTAGGAACGTTTGCACAAGACGAGCCGCCGAAGAGTGAAGTATTGTATGATAAGCCAATCGTCGAGCCAAACAGTGTCAGAATGTCTGGGCCGTTCACGGTAGAAGCTATCCCCGCTCCAGTAGTTCAGGAGCAAAGCGTCAAACCAGATCAGAGTATGACAGTAGTTGGTAGTTACATAGATGTGACGATTGACTTGTTACAAAAAACCGGGGTCACATTTCCCGGAGGAAAACAAATGGCCATAGAAAACTTACGCCGAACCGCATCCGCTGGCTTCGTTCATGCAGAAGGCGAGGCAAAACAGAACGGCGACAAGATGCGCGTCGCAGTATCACTTGGGCCGAGATACGGACCTATCACAGCAAAACAAGTCGATGAGGCAATTCGTTCAGCGTACAAAATGGGATTTGACATGCTCATTTTCGCCGGATTTGCGTTCGATACAGAGGCTCAGGCAACTATACATAAGAACCCAATTCCAAGACTCGCAGTCCAGATGGTACATATCAGCCCCGATGTAATTGTAGGTGCATATTGTGATAGTCCGTTGCTGAAGACCACGAAGTCCAGCCAACTCTTTACTGTCTTCGGGGAACCAGACGTCAAGTTAGAGAGCAAGAAAGACGAATTCCAGGTGAAACTGCTTGGTGTCGATCTCTACGATCCGACAACGGGGGAAGTTCATTCAAGTAATGCTGGTGACGTTCCCGCATGGTTCCTCGACGAGGACTATGACGGTTACACTTTCAGGATATGTCAAGCTTTCTTCCCTAAGGAAGCTACTGCGAAGAATCCTTGGGACAAACTTGAGAATGCTTTGAGAGGGGTTGTGGATAGCGGGAAAATGGAGATGTTTCGAGGAACCCAGTCATTGTTGTTCAAAGCTGGCGAACAGAAACAGATAGCAGTCAAAGTCATCGATATACGCGGCAACGAAGTCATGGTCGTCAAATCGTTGAACGCCAAGGAGACGACTTAGATGGCTGTAGTGGACAAACCAATCATCAATAAACCCTATGAAGAGCCTACCAAACACTGGGTCTTCGAGGAGAAACAACCACGTCTTGCTGAGGACCGACGACCAGCAGGTTTCTTCATTGCACAGCGAACACGCGATAACAGTTCCCCCGTAGCAGCTGAACAACTCATGCTCTACGACGAACAGTCAGGACTTGTGCCAGTCAACGAAATTCGACGACGTGTCAAAGAGTGGCGAAGATCAGGATACCCCGGAACAACGAAAATCACCCAAGACTTGCTGAGACATTGGAACGACCCTAACCGTGAACGTAAACTCTTCTTTTGCCAAAGGGAAGCGGCAGAGACCTTGATTTGGCTAGTTGAAGCCCCGCTTCTGAAAAGCAGGGAATTATCGTACCTGTTGACGAGCCCAACGACCCAAAGAGCCTAGAAAATGGATACGGCGCATTGAAGCGTTACTGTCCTAAGATGGCAACTAGCACAGGCAAAACATTGGTAATGGCGATGCTAATTGCATGGTCTGTACTTAACAAAGTATTCAATAAACAGGATCGAAGATTCTCGGACGCAGTCTTAGTGATATGCCCAAGTCTAACTGTCAGAAGGCAGAATGCTGAGCGCTTAACTCCCTCTAATCCGAAGAATTTCTACGATGAATTCGACCTTGTTCCACCATCTCTTATGACCTCTCTGTCAAAAGGGAAATACCTCATCACCAATTGGCACCTCTTCCTCCCTGAAGTAGACCCAAAGACGGGAGTAGTTCAACGGGGAGACGAATCTGACTCGGCATTCTGCCGTCGCACATTGCGTGAACTCGGGGAAAAGGAGAACATCCTCGTCCTCAACGACGAAGCACATCATGCCCACCGTCCTGCACCAGTCGTGGAGAAATACCAGCAGATCAAACTCGTCGCCGATGAGAAAGAAAGGCTCCAAGAAGAGATAGAAGAAGCAACAGTATGGGTTTCGGCACTTGACAGGATCAACAAAGCGCGTGGCATCAACTTCTGCGCCGACTTTACCGCAACACCATACTTCATCAGCGGAAATGGCCATCCAGAAGGGGAACCCTTTCCGTGGATAGTATCAGACTTCAACCTCATTGACGCTATAGAGTCAGGAATATGTAAAATACCGCGCGTTCCAGTCGATGATAACTCTGGACAGCCTATACCTAGATACTTCCGACTATGGCAGTGGATCATGGAGAGATTATCCCCGGCCGACAGGGCGAAGAAAGCCCGGAAACCCAATCCAGACGCCGTTTTTCGACAAGCTGAAGGAGCATTGACCATACTAGCGAGCGAATGGAAGAAGACTCTAGATAACTTCGAGAAATATGAGAGCAAGATCCCACCAGTCATGATTATCGTATGCAGCAACACTGACCTAGCGGAAGTCTTTCACGACCGAATAGCCAAAGGCAAAGTTCTCGATGCCCTAAAGAACGCAGACAAGGAATTCACGATTAGAATTGACTCCAAACTACTGGCTGAAGCTGAAAGCCAACTAGACATATCAACACACAACGCCAAGCTTGGAAAAGCCGAACAACTTCGAGAAAAAGTCAACACGATAGGAAAAATCGGTGAACCAGGCGAGCAAATCCGTTGCGTAGTTTCAGTCTCAATGCTCACTGAGGGATGGGATGCACACAACGTTACCCAGATACTGGGTTTGAGAGCTTTCGACTCGCAACTTCTCTGCGAACAAGTGGTAGGCAGAGGGCTCAGAAGGACGAATTACGACGATCTGTCGGAACCAGAATACGTTGACGTTTACGGTGTACCCTTTGAAGTAATACCCGTGCAGAAAGCAAGTCTGACTAGGCCTAATCCGCCGCAACGCTTGCCAACGTTGGTCAGAGCACTACCAGAGAGGAAATCTCTCGAAATTCGCTTTCCCAGAGTGGAAGGATACATCTATGACATTAGACGGAAAGTCATTGCGGACATCAATAAGCTTCCCGTACTATATGTTTCCCCAGCGAATGAACCAACCGAAGTTGTTGTCAAACCAGCTTCCGGAGTCACTACCGAGAAACCCAGCCGTCTATCGCCAGGCGAGGAGAAATTGGAAACTCGTGATGCATTCTTAGAGACTCACAGACTCCAAACAACCATATTCGAGATAGCGTCTCAAGTCACAAGCAAACTTGCACCAGAAACGCGTCCATTCGTCTTCTCTCAAGTCCTAGAGATAACCAAACAATATGTTGAGAAGAAGGTCAAAGTGAAGCCAGGAGCATCCATCGATGAAATCGTGCTCGGGCGGTATTCCGACTCAATTATCTCACGTTTATGCGATGCCATTCAACCAGATGTGGAATCGGGCGAAGCACCGCTACTACCAAGGATTGAACGTTACAGACCATTTGGGTCTACGTCTGAAGTTCGATTCAGCTCCTTGAAGGAAGCATTCGGAACTGTCAGGAGTCATGTTAGCCATGTGGTGGTGGATAGCGGGTGGGAGCACAAGGTTGCCTACGAACTTGACAAGAGCGCAGATGTTGTTGCATATGTGAAGAACGACCATCTGGACTTCACAATTCCATATGAATGGGAACATGAGGTTCATTCATACTATCCGGATTTCATTGTTCGACTGAAGTTGAAGGATAACTCAGAAATCAATCTGGTTGTGGAGGTCAAAGGGTATGAGAGCGAGAAGGATAGAGCGAAGAAACCAGCAGCCCAAAGATGGATTTCTGCGGTGAATCATCATGGCGGTTACGGCAAATGGATTCTAAAAGAATGTCGAAGCCCCTATCAGCTTCCAAAAATCCTTGAGAACACGAAACGCGAAGCAGAGGAACTCTACTGTAATGCTGTTGCAGTTCGGTAGCTGGTCCTAACCTGTCTGATATAGAGGTCAATCTCACAGGTTTTTTTGCCATATTTGCTTGCTCCAGTGTGGCTCTTGCCTAGCATAGGAAGGATAGACTTCGTGGACTTGCCCTTTTGAGTCAACGCCGAGCAAAACTAATCCTAACTTATCGAATGCATTCGGTTTGATTGTCTTTGCTTTTCTTAGTGTTGTGACAAGGGCTGCGGTAGTGTATCCATAGGCAAGTGCTTCGACGAGTTGTCCTAATCCTCTTGTAATGTCGTCTCGAGGGGTCTTAATCTCCAAAGCCATCTTCCAGCCTTTTCCCTCAACTTCTCCATCGATTGCTGTATTTCCCAATCTGATGGTTCCTATGCGTACTTTCAACCCTTTCTTCCGGAAGTGGCGTGCGATCTGCCATTCCAACCAGCGAAGATTGGTCAATGTCACTTTCTCTTCCTGAACAGCTTCATGCCGTCAATATCCGTTACGTAGTCGAATCCATCCTCAACCAATTGCCTAGCTTCCTGAACAGTCTTGGCTACTTTGCAAACGAATTCATCAGACTCAAAACCAACTAAATGAGTGTAGACGAGTGTGTTTCTGATGCTCTTGTGGCCGAGTAGTTGCATGACGTGGAGGATATCTTTCGTTCTGTGGTACTCCATTGTCGCTTTGAAGTGTCGTAAGGTTTTGAATGTTATTCGCTCTATTCTTGGGTTCTGGAGCTTCTGCGCAATTCTCCATCTCTGCTTTGCGAAGAGTCTGCGGAATGTTTCCATTGATAGTAGGGGGTCTACGTCGGGATTACGAAAAACAAGCTTGTAACGCTTCGGTAGACAGTTGATCATGCCGACGAGGCGCGGGCATATTTTGAGTTGCCTGGGATTGCTGTTCTTCTCCGGAACTACGTTAACTGTTCGTGTTTCGAAGTCGAAATCGGTCCACTTGAGGTTCCATGCCTCACCAGCCCGTATTCCAGTCTCTTTGATTAGCTGCAGAAATGTAGCTGCCTTCCTGCCGCAACCTGAGATCAATTGGTCAACTTCAACCTCTAGGGGTACGAATGGTAGTTGCTCTATTCGCCTGTAGTTCGGTTTGTTGAATGGGGTATGTTCGTAGGTGTAGAACCTTGCAAGATCCTCCGCTAGCTTCGCTTTTCGGGATTCGCTGACCTCAGCCGACGCCAAATACGACTTGACGGACTCTGGTTGTAGGAGGTTGGCCTTTCTGGCGATGGATTTGAGGGCTTGGATGCAGTACCTGACGGTTGAGTGTCTGTATCCTTGTTTGCGCATCCATAGTCCGAAGTTGATTATTTCGGATAGGGCGTTGGGTTCGATTTGTTGGATATATCGGGAATCGACACAGGGGGTGGAACCGAAAGCGCCGGGGGTGGGATTTGAACCCACGAGACTCAGAGATTCATCGGCTCAGCTAGCCGACGCCGACCTACAGCCGACAGCCGTCCTAGACCGCTAGTCAAATCTTGAGTTGTGGCAGGCGAAGGTAAGAGCGAAATTATCCTGCCATTTCGTCCGGCTGCGCCAAACGGACAGGGCCGCGAATCCCAAAATTCCGTCGACTCGCCAATCAGATAACGGAAGGTGGCGGGTCCGGAGGGATTTGAACCCTGCCGGCCACGGAATGGTGGCTCTCGACCTTCGGGTGTCCCTCGAGCCTGCGTTAAGAGCTTCGGCCCAGCATTCATCAATGCCCAATCCGCCGCTCTACCTGGCTGAGCTACGGACCCACCAAGAACCTCTGAACCCAGGCTAGGGAAATTAAAGTGTTGTCTGCTACAGGTTTGGCTGAGCAATGTGATGACTGATGGCGGGGGAGCTAGTTTTCATAGGCCTGGGCCTCCACGACGAAAAAGGCCTCTCAATCCGCGGACAAGAAGAGGCCAAATCCTGCGAGTTCCTATTCGCTGAATT
>Ga0187886_1000580_pt1 | contig 41904 bp, 43 predicted proteins | sample June2016WEW_20_1_FD_133001 | JGI IMG/M metagenome (GOLD analysis project Ga0187886, IMG submission 133001) | Peatland microbial communities from SPRUCE experiment site at the Marcell Experimental Forest, Minnesota, USA - June2016WEW_20_150 | ecosystem: Environmental > Terrestrial > Soil >... | reverse complement strand
CCTAAAATTAAGCAACCTACTTATCACTAACTTTGTAATTTGCAGTTCGATGCTTTTGCATCATTCACTTTTAAAGAAGACCGGCAGTTTCCCCCAAGATAAAAAATTGGTATCAGTCGAGGATTATGCACTCTGGTTAAGAGTTGCCAGTGAAAGCGATATCGTCTACCTCGAAAAACCTCTAGTAATCTATAACGACCAACCTGCAACTAGTATCAGGTCCAAAGTAAACAGGAATCCCCTACTTGCTAAAATAAGGGCTCTGAGAGATTTTATCCATTGGGCACAGAAAGAATGAAAACCCTACACACCACCGAATCATACTACCCCGAAGTTTCCGGAATGGCAGAGATAGTACGGCAACTTTCGGAAAGGTTAGTTAAACTTGGGCACGAAGTAACGGTCGCGACTACCAAAAGTCCAAAACGCAAGGGGGAAAAAATACTAAACGGGGTGCATATTACCGAATTCGACATAACGGGAAAAAGCGCCTTTATGATAAAGGGTAACGCCAAAAAATATCAGGATTATCTTAAAAAATCCTCATTCGATATCGTTACCAACTTTGCCGCACAGGAGTGGGCCACAGATCTTGCTCTTCCGATCCTGCCGCAAATAAGGGCAAAAAAAGTATTTGTTCCTACGGGTTTTTCGGGGCTTTATTCACCTTTATACCACGATTATTACAAAAAAATGAAAACCCGGATGAAAGAATATGATATGAATATTTTTCTTTCGAAAAATTACAAGGATATTAATTTTGCCCGGAAAAACAACATCCGAAAGATTAAAGTAATTCCCAACGGCGCGTCAAAAGAAGAATTCCTGACAAAATCTAAAATCAATGTCCGTAAAAATTTGGGTATTCCCGACGATCATTTCTTGGTACTGACGGTTGGCTCACATACCGGTTTGAAAGGCCATTCCGAAGCAATCAGAATTTTCTGCAAAGCCAGGATGGAGAAAGCAACATTTCTCCTTATCGGAAAAAATACAAAATCACTAAGGGGATGCTACAACCAATGTCAATTGATGAAATCCATTAGCGGCAAAAATATTTTAATAAAGGATTTAACCAGAGAAGAAACGGTCGCCGCTTTCAAAGCCGCAGATATTTTTCTGTTCACTTCCAGGGTCGAATGTTCACCTATTGTGCTTTTTGAAAGCCTGGCAGCCAAAACCCCATTTTTGACTACTGACGTTGGTAATGCCAGAGAAATAATAAAATGGACCAAGGGAGGCAAGCTCTTGCCGACACACATCAACAGATTCGGCTACTCCCGAGCAATTGTTAATAAGTCCGCAAGAATTTTAGAGAGTTGTTATAACAACCGCCCAAAGTTATCCTTAATGGGAAAGGTCGGTCACCGAGCTTGGCTTAAAAAATTCACCTGGGAAAAAATCAGTAAAGAGTATGAAAAAGTTTATCAATCCCTGCTTAAAGTTTGACCCAACCCGAAGGAAGCATTTCCTTGCTGCCTATCCTAACCCTAAACCACCTCGTAGGCGCAATGACAATCTTCGAAGGATTTTTATTTAGCCACGCTCCCCACCAGGAAAAGGAACTATTGGCAATAATATTGTGTTCACAATTACTCATTAACACCAATTCCTCGGCATTAGTTAACTCGTAAAACCCGCTTATATAAGTCACCGGCTTCCCGATTTTAAAATTTTTCTTAACCCAGTTTGCATCGTCAGAAAAAATGAAAAAATGAGGATCTTTTACTTCTTCGTTAATCAAACTAATAGTCTTTTGGTAATAGTCGAGACCTAAAAGTCCATGATATCTTCTGGTTTTTCCTTTCTCCGCGTAATCCCCTCTTCTAAAATGGATGCTGACCGAATTTGATTCCGAAATTAATTTCGCCGCTCTAATAAAATTTATTGATTTATTTTTTAATCTGAAATCCCTGCAAATTACATTTTTTATATCTTTGAAATATTCCTCACTTTGCCAATAACCGTCTAAATATAAGTTTCCTTTTGTTCTCTCAATTCCCTTAAAATTATCTTTGACATTAAACGGAATTTCTCTTATCGGAACTGCAAGAATTTTTTCCCTGAAGCCGGCAAACTGCGTCTTGATGTCAAATTCCCCCAGCTCATAACCTCTTACCGTAACACTTGTCATTTTTTGCCAAATTGGGTGCTCAAGAGGGGTTTTATCCAACTTAAGAACTGCTTTTCGCCTAAGGGAAATATTTTTCCCTAAAGCGTACTGAAACATCTGATTTCCCAAACCCCCTTTTAGTTTTACTATTATCATTTTTGAAACTTTCTCAGAAAGTTGTATATTCTAAACTGCAAAAAAGCCGGAATTAACAACATCCCAAAAATATTTAGACAAAAATAAATTTTGTCAAAGAAACTCGCGACATAGCCGTATTCTGAAATAGCCTTAATCCTAATATATAAATTAAGTCTGGATTGCCTGGTAATAGTACTTCCCGAAATTGAATCGGGGTGTGTTCTCAGTTTCAACAATTTCCGGGAGAGATTGGCAAATTTTCCTTTCCTTCCCAAACGAAAATAAAAATCATAATCTTCAGCGCCGGACAATTTCTCATTATATCCTCCTACGTCAAGCGCCGTTTGTCTTTTGTACATAGTGGCCGGGTGAGCAAAAGGATTAATCATAAACATTTTTTCTCTTATTTTTTTATCCGAAGCCGGATAATATCTTTGGTTTTTCAAACCAATATTTTCATCACACACGTCTATAGTACCGCCACAAATAACTACCTGGGGATGGCTTCTCATAAAAGTCAGCTGTTCACCTAACCTGTCCGGATAACTCCAATCATCCGCATCCATTCGGGCGATATAATCTCCCATGGCTAATGAAAGACCGTAATTTAATGTCCTGCAGATTCCCTGATTGGAGTGGTTTCTTCTAACCTTAATCCGTTTATCCTGCAAGGAATATTTCTTAATTATCTCCCCAGAAGAATCACTCGAACCGTCATCTATGATGATAAATTCAAAATTGGTGTATGCTTGACTCAAAATACTCTCAATTGCCAAGGGTAAATATTTGGCTGAATTGTAGACAGGCATAACAACCGAAACTACCGGGGTTTTACCAGGGCTCTGACTGGCCAAGCTTTGCTTACTTTTTGACATTAACCTTCTTTGCTACCAAATATAAGGGTCTTTTGATTATTTCCTGATGCAAGTAACTGATATATAAAGCCACTACCCCCAGACAGGAAAGGACAATACCAAAAAGGAAGGTGTTAAAAATCACCAGAAGTAAAACTGGAGAAATATATCTGAAATCGGATTTAACAATCATTATTACAAAACACGCAAGCATTCCCAAAAAGGATGTTATTGTGAGGGTTAACCCTAAATATCCTATCAAAACTAAAGGCTTTGTAGAAATTGCCAAAATACCGTCCTTGGCAAAAGTGATATTCCTTCTTAGATTATACCAAGGTGTTCCAGCATTACGTTTCCCCACTTTATAAGTCACGGTCTCCGATCGAAAACCCAACCAAGGGACCATCCCGCGTAAAAAGCGACTTCTTTCCCTCATGGCGTTCAGCTTAGTGTAGATTTCCTTGTCCAAAAGTTTAAAATCCGCCATGCCAGATTTGATCGGTGTATTGGAAAGCATGTTTGCCAGGATGTAAAAAAGGCGTGAAAAAATTGCTTTGAGAATTCTTTTGTCTTCCGTTTCAATCCGCGTCGTGTGCACCACTTTTGCTCCCTTTTCCCACTTTTCGATTAATTTGGGAAAAAGAGACGGCGGATGTTGTAAATCAGAGTCACAGTAAATAACCACGTCCCCTTTCACCATGTCCAAGCCGGCTGTTATAGCCAGTTGTTGTCCAAAATTCCTACTTAGGGATATTCCTCTTATTTTTTTGTTCTTCTTGGCTTCCGCAAGGATCTTTTCCCAAGTACCGTCACAGCTTCCGTCATCCACCAAAATATATTCATAGTCATATTTTTTGGCCAGCGATTTCATCACATCCACCACTTCGCCAACCATAGGAACAATGTTCTTTTCTTCGTTATAAGCAGGCGATACAATAGAGATAAGTTTTTTCTTAGTTCCCATTTCAGTCAACCCTGCATATTATATAGCAGACAGACAAAAATCTATGCTTACCAGCAAACAAAAGAAGTTTATCAGAAAAAATATCAAAAAACTCTCCCTAGACGAAATCGCCGGGGAGATCGGTCTTCCCCCCAAGGAAATAGAGAATTACTTGAAAAACATTTGGAGAAAGGAAAAATTTATCAGGTTTCGCCAAAAGTCTTCCCAGCTAAACACTCCACCGATTGCCCCCCAAACTCTATTTGCAAACAAAGGAGATTTAAAAAGTTGGCTTAAAGACAACTGGTATATTATTCTGGGTCTTATCCTCTTAGTTTTTGCCGTTTATGCCAACGGTTTAAACGCTGCTTTTGTTTCAGACGATATTAACTGGATACCCAAAAATCCAAATATAGGGAATTTCAATTCTTTACTTTCATGGCCACCTAATAGACCTCTCGCTTTTTTTATTTTATTTCTGGCCCACGCGGTCGGAGGCCTAAACCCCATTTTCTATCGTTTGCCTAATATATTTATGCATGCAGGCTGCACCGTTGCTGTTTTTGTTCTTTTAAGTATGCTGATAAATAAAAAAACCGCAATTTTTACATCTTTGATATTTGCCGTTCATCCAATTCTGGTCGAATCGGTGACGTGGATTGCCGGAGGATCCCAAGCCGGCCTTGGTTTTACTTTCCTACTTTCCTTTATCACTTATATTCTTTCCAAAAACCACAAAAAATTATACTTCATCTCTATCGCCTTTTTCCTAATGTCTATGCTTTTCTCCGAAAAAGCGGTATCCCTTATTCTTGTTTTTCCATTATACGAAATCGCGTTTGGATCGCTTCGAAAAAACTGGGGGTGGATTCCCTATCTTTCCTTGGGTGTAGCGGCAGGCATAATGCTTTTCATGCAGCTTGGGGGACGGATCAGCGGTCTGCAAACAGTCAATTATGTACAACCGGGATTTGATAATCCTCTTATCAAAATCCCAATGTCAATAACAGAATATCTAAGACTAATATTTTGGCCAAGTGATTTGTCTTTATACCGCCCCGATCTGTCCATTTCCTGGCTGCAGTACTTCATCCGCCTGGGAATATTTCTTTCTCTTTTAATCGCCGCCGGTATCGCCTATTGGCGGCCTTTTTTTGGAAAATTTTCAAGGCACATCTTCTTCTGGCCGCTTTTCTTCATTATTGCCCTCCTCCCCACCCTAACACCCCTCAGATTTGCATCAACCGTCGCCGAACGGTATGTATATCTCGGCTCCTTGGGAATCTTTACACTTGTCGGAATGGGTCTAGCCTATCTAAGTGAGAAGGGGAAATTAAAAAGTGGCGTCTACCTAATCTTTGCAGCTTTGATAATAGCCTTGTCAGCGCGAACGGTATTTCGAAATCACGATTGGTTAAGCGAAGACAATTTATGGATTGCCAGCGCTAAAGTCGCTCCGGACAATCCCAACGTTCTTCTTAATCTTGGCGATATGTACACCAGACATAAAGATTATCAAAAAGCTATAGATTCCCTGACAAAAGCAATAGAAATAAAACCAAACTACGGCGATGCTTACAACAATCTGGCCAACGCTCAAGTATTACTTTTTGATGAAGACAAGAATGGGGAACACCTTAACGAGGCAATAGGTAACTACCAGTCGGCTATCAAATACAACCCTCTTCTTTGGCAATCCTACCAAAGCCTGGCATATATCTACTTCGACTTAAAAATGTATGACAAAGCGGCCGAATATTTAAACCACGCCATTGAGATAAACGGTTCAAACTTAAGCCTGCAATACAATTTAGGGCTCATCTATTTCAATTTGGGTAATAAAGAAAAGGCTAAAGAGACTTTTTCCCATATTTTAGAGGTGGATCCGGGGAATCAGGCCGCATCAAGCGCATTAAAACAAATCAACTTGCCCTAACCATCCCCAACTTCTTGGGCCAAGCCGCACCTTTCGGGGTTATTAAAAACATTACTTTTTTATCGGTTACGATTTTCCTTTTGGAAGTACCTGAAAGCTTAACTTCATTTTGATCCCACCATCTCTTCTGGAAGTTCAAAATTTTGAATTTCCTGTCAGTCCCTGCAAATTTGGAATAAGGATCGGAGATCTTCAAAAAACCGGACCTTTTTTCAACCTTGGTAACAATACTGTAGTGCCCGCTATCCCCATCATCATCTTCATAAAATACACCCTGCCACTCAACCCCCGCGGGGTACTTAAATTTATTGACAACCTGCGACAGATCATTAACCCCTGAGTTGGCTTTTTTCCAAAAGACAAATTTCCCTTTTCCAATGGTCTTTGTCGCCCTAGCCAGATCCCCAATGTTTAGCCCGTATCTTCTTATCTTTTTGGAAGCCCTGAGAGTTCTGACTACGGAAGCCTGACTAACTCTAGCCCCCAAAAACGAAAAAAGCTCTTCAAGAACTGCGGGACCGCAGTGCGAGGCAGAAACTTGCTTGACCCTCTTCATTTTGGGGAAGGCCATGCCGGAAATCTTATCTTCAAGCTCAAGAAGCCGTTTAACCAGCCTGCGTGTTTTGGTTTTTTTCTCAAGTAGCATAATCGGCCTATTCTACGACTAGAGGTCAAGTTTGTCCACTATTATGACATCCTCCCGCGACCTTACGGTCGGGGTTTCCTTTTATTTTTGAGGATGACATGTCAGCGTTCAATTCATCTGTGAGCTTACGCTCACAGTTTTCTTGAATGCCGTCATAAATTCCTGGCGTATTTGGAGAGAAGGCTCGCCATAGTGTCCGAAAACTCAACTCCATACATGGCCATTACTTCCGTCATGGGAAGCCCCATATCGGGCCCGAAAGCCGTGTTGGGATTACTATCCGTAAAATAAGGGGTCATCGTCTCTTCATCAACCCTGATGTCAAATTTCGCATAGTCATTGTGGTGGAGCCCGCCAAATGCCCTCACAGCCAATTTAGTTATTTCGTAGCGGAGATCGTCTTCCACGGGAATATATCTATAAGCCCTTTCATCATCATAAGACTCAAAACTTGTAAAGAAATGCTTGCCATCCGGCTTCTTTCTGAATACTTTCTGTCCCATAAACACGTGCCTTTTTGTGCCATCATCAAAAACAACAACGGTAATTTCAGGCCCTCCAATAAATTTTTCAACAATTACCGGAACTCGGTAAGTGGTAATCATCTTGTTAGCCCTAAGCATAGCAGCTCTAAAAGTTTCTTTTACAGCATGGTTATCTATTCCCACACTTCCTCCGCCTTCATTCAATTTAACAATCAAGGGTAGCCCCAAGTCTTCATCAATTGTGGTCCCCACGCGCCTGATAAATTGAAACGGCGGAGTCGGAATATCATAAGCCATAAGAAGCCTCTTGGTTAAATTCCTATTGTTGCCGATGATAAGTCCCTCCATTCCGGCCCCGGTATAGGGAATACTCGCAAGCTCGAGTGCCGCCGGAACAGAAGGTTGTAGCTGATCCCTACCTTTGAGAGTATCCACAAGGTTTACAACTAGGTCAGGTTTATCAACCAAAAGATTCGTATAAAAATACTGGTCCCCGGGAAGAGTTCTAACCTGAATCCCAAACTCCCTGATTTCCTCGGAAACCTCAATAGCCCTTTCTTCCACTTCCACCTCCGCTTCGTATGCGGACTTTGTGGCAAAATGCTCCCGTTGAACGCTGGAATACGCCACGACAATCAAACGGAATTTTTTCAAAGCCTCTTTATCAATAGCCAGTTTGATTTTTTGACGCGGCGCAGATTTTTTTACCTCTGCCTCATCTTCGCTTTTTGAGGTGGGCATATTATACAATCATGGTAGCAAATATATTATGAAGAAAAAAGTACTTGTCGGAGGTTGTTTTGACATTCTTCACTACGGTCATGTTTATTTTTTGAAGCATGCCAAAGCTCTGGGAGATCGCCTTGTGGTGGCTTTGGAATCAGACAAAAATATTAAAAGATTAAAGGGACAAGGCCGCCCCATCCACAACCAAAATAAAAGACGCGAAATGCTTGAGTCTTTGCACTTTGTTGACGAAGTAATAATTCTCCCAGATGAGATGAAAGACAAGGATTACCGGCAGCTGGTTAAAAACGTCAAACCACAGATAATTGCAGTTACAACCGGAGATCCGATTCTCAAAAAGAAGCAAAAACAAGCCAAAAGTATTGGCGCCCAAATCATCGAAATCCCCAAAATCAAAGCCCCCTCAACCTCCCAAATAGCCAGACTCCTGAAAATTGAATAATTTTAATCCCAACTTTTTACTTCGAGCAGCGAGAAGAAAGACTTGTTTACTCCCAAGTCTTTATTTCGGTCTGAGGAAGCCTAAGTTTTTTCGGGGTCACAAAAAGAAGTATTACCGAAACCAAAATTGCCAATACCCCAACCAAGGAAAAAGTCATCCTTTCCCCGAGAAGTCCCGCGGTAAACCCGGCAATCGGAGGCCAAATTATATAAGAAATATTTGAGACCGAACTTGTTAGTCCTATCATGTCATTTTTCTCCTTACCCATCCGGGCTACAATATCCGTATAAACTCCCTCAAGAAGCGGGTAGCAAATAGAAAGCGCCACCGACGAAAGAAAAACCATAGCTAACTGCCAATAGATAGCACCGCTAACTGCAAGAGCAACCAGAAAAACTCCGGACAGAATTAAAAATTTCTCGGTCAAGATCTTCTTACCTTTATAAATTCCCCACCCCGCAACCACTACTCCCAAAAATATTGCAGGAAGTTGATAAAAAGGCAGGAATAACCCTCCAAGATAATTAATTTTTGCAAGCTTTTCTGTCCAAACCGCGCCAGTAGTCCAAAAGGTCGAATCTATAAAACCCAAAAGCAGACTTAAAACAATGGCGGGCCAAATATGCCTTGAAAGTGTCAGCCAATGCTTAAGTTCTACCCAAGGATTAATTTCCCTGATATCTATCTGAACCGGGGCATCGTGTGCCCCTTTAAACACGGAAAGAAGCAAAAAAGCAGCAACCAGAAAAACTAAAATAAAACCTAAGGAAAATAGGCAACCCCTAAGAAGAAGTGCCGCCGCAAGAAGAGGCCCCAAAAAGTAAGCCATATTAGCAAAAATATCGACAACTCCCCACGCTCCCGAGCGCATGCGCGAAGGAACAACACTACCCATAAACTGGTAGCTTGCAAAAGCAACAAATTCATAATAAATCCCCCAAAGGGTCATTGTTACCAAAAATATTGCAATGAAGGGTTTAACCACCGAACTTGCCAGGAAGAACGAAGTAAGAACCGACATGATAATCGCCCAAAAAATAAGACGCTTCACTTTAGTGGTTTTCAGAAGGCTCGGGAAAATTAAATCCGCCGCAAAGCCTACCACCGATTGAAAACCGATTATTATTCCCATCAAGGTAGAGCTACCCAAAGACGACTGAATTTGATTCGGCGCCCAAAACGAAATTATTCCGTCCGCTATGCGTATGAGAAACAAGGTCAAGGAAAAAAGAAGCACCTTCGACCAAACTTTGTCGCCAAGAAAAGCAAAATGTTTCCGCATTAGTTCCATGATGAAGCATTTGCCAAGATTTTGCAAAATAGACACTATTCTTCCTTAGTAGACAGCAGAGACAATTCCATTTATACTTGCTTATTCCATGGCAGACCAAAAAACAGCCGTAATTTTTGGAGTTTCCTCACAGGACGGGTCTTACTTGGCCGACCTTCTTCTTGAAAAAAACTATAAAGTTATCGGCACCATCAGGCGTAGTACCACCAATCAAAAAGAAAATATCAATCATCTTTTGGGGAAAATTAAGGTCGAACTGGCTGACTTGACCGACAATGAATCAATAGGGAGAGTCATAAGAGACCACAAACCCGATGAAGTTTATAACTTTGCCGCGCAGTCTGTTCCGGCAGACAGCTGGGCACAACCCTTTTATACAGGTGAGGTAACGGGGCTTGGGGTAGTTAGAATTTTAGAATCGATTAAAAATATCTCACCTACCTCCCGCTTTTATCAAGCCTCAAGCCGGGAGATTTTCGGAAACATCTCAAGAATAAAGGCCAATGAGACAACCCCAATTGATCCCAATAACCCCTACGGAATTGCCAAAGCCTATGCTCATCTAATGGTGCGCTGCTACCGGGAATCTTATGGCATGTTTGCCGTTGCCGGAATTCTTTTCAACCACGAAAGCCCTAGACGGGGTCTACATTTCGTTTCAAGAAAAGTAACAGCGGCTACCGCCTGCATTAAAAATCATGCAAAAAATATTCCGCTTGACGAGCTGGGGGAACCCCTAGTAGACACGGAGGGCAAAGTTCATATGGGAGACCTTAATAATAAACGCGACTGGGGCTATGCCAAAGAATATATGGAAGCAGTCTGGAAAATGATGCAGCAGGATAAACCCAAAGATTATATTATTGCAACCGATACTTCATATTCTATTAAGGATTTGTGCAAAATTGCATTTGAACACGTTGGACTTAACTGGGAAGACCATGTAGTAAGCGACAAGAAATTCTTTAGACCGACAGAAATCAAAGAAGCAACAGGAGACTTTTCAAAAGCCAAAAAGGAGCTTGGCTGGGAGCCAAAAACGGATTTTAAAACCCTAATCGAGATGATGGTTGATGCTGATTTGAAAAGATTCAAATAAATCTCCCAGAATGCAAAAAGCTTTAGTTACAGGCGCGGCGGGCTTCGTAGGACACTTCCTAATCGATAAGCTTCTTGAAGAATTCCAGGTCGTGGGGACTGACCTTTCCACAGATAACCCCAATCCCAAAATAAGCTACTTCCCCGGCGATATTCTGGATAAAAAGTTTCTAGCCGGGTTGATATCAAAAGAGAAACCCGAAATAATTTTTCATCTTGCCGCAAAAAGCCAAACCTGGTCAAGAAATGTTGAAGAAGTTTTCAAAATAAACATGTTGGGTACCATAAATCTTTATGAAAGCATCCTGGAAATCAGAAAGGGCGGTAGCTTCAACCCCAAAATATTTTTTATTAGTTCCTCAGAAGTTTACGGTAATACGACCGATCCGAAAAATATAACAGAAGACTCCCCCCTATTTCCCGCAAAGTTTTACTCGGCAAGCAAAGTTGCCTCGGATAGACTTAGCTACAGTTATTCCCAAAGCGAAAAATTAAATATTTTAATCCTTAGGCCTTTTACCCATACCGGGCCTGGACAACAAAAGGGGTTTGTTGTTCCGGACATTGCTTCACAAATTGCCCAGCTTGAGAAAGATCCTGGAGAAAACGAACTCTTGGTGGGCAACCTCACACCCATCCGCGACTATCTTGACGTCCGAGACGTTACCGCTGCCTATAAAGCCATCATCGATAAAGATTGGATCCCCGGCGACAGTTACAACATTTGCTCCGGTCACGGTGTAAAAATTAAGACAATTTTGGAAATACTTCTCAAACTTTCAAAGAAAAAACTGAGAGTCAAAGAAGACACTTCAAAACTCAGGGCTTCCGATATACCCATCTATGTTGGGAACAATCATAAGTTTGTAAAACTAACCGGATGGAAACCCAAGATCCGCTTGGAACAAACCCTCAAAGACACATTGGACTTCTGGAGAAAACATTAGGTACTTCATTATAACCAAGAAACTTGGTAAAATAGCGCCAGTGGGAAGTCCCAGTTAGATAGCCTTTGGCATCTAACGGGACCTCATGAGATACGCCTTTGGCGTTATCTCACAGAGGGGAGGCGACTTAATAACATACGTTCATTATACGAAAGAAAAAGGGAGAGTCCGATGATAAACTTATTGCTCGTTTTCGCAAGAAAACAATTATTGAGGGTGTGATGCAGGAATACAGGGACCGCGAGCACTACAAAAAGCCATCGGAAAAAAGGAAAGAAGATAAATACCGCATCGCCCACTCTATTGAACTGGAGAAGAAGAGGAACTATTAATCCAAGTTGCCACAAATTGTTTTCTGTGTTGGCGTGTTAACCCGTATTTTTTGATGGCCGCCCTGTGTTCGGCTGTGCCATAACCTTTATTACTGCCCCAGCCGTATTTTCTATACTTAGGCCGTTTGCCGAGATCCAGCATTAATTTATCCCTATAAACTTTGGCAATAATTGAGGCGGCAGCAATTGAAAGAGATTTTTCATCACCGTTAATAATTGCGAGCTGTCTCCCATTTGCTTTTTTGTAGAATCTGCCTTTTTTGTTTTTCCGGCGCTTTGCCGGGAGGCCGGGAACATAAGAAATAAAGAAAGCATCTGCAAGCAAAAAGTCGATGGGTTTTCCTAAACGCTTTCTCGCTTCAGAAATTGATTTTCTAAACGCCATCTTAGCGGCTTTCCCCATCCCGTATTTATTTATTTTTCCGGCCCCAACTTCTCCTATTCCCCAGGCAAGTGCATTTTCTTTAATCCAGACAGCCGCTTTTTCCCTCTCCCGTGGCCGCATTTTTTTGGAATCATTAATAATAATGCCCGACGGGATAAACGGGTCCTGCCGCTCAGCAGCCCCAGGGCCTTTCCGCCAGCTAACAAGCTCGGGGCCCCTTCCCTGGTGCCCCCCGCTTCGCGTCACCCGTTTCCAAGGTGGAAATACAACGCACCCAGTAACTACTGGCCCCGCAAAACACCCTTTCCCAACTTCGTCCACCCCGGCAATGTATCCATAACCTCGTTTTTGAAGTTTTTTCTCAAAAGAGAAATTCGGTAATTTCATTTTTTAGAAGATCTTCGTATCCCCTGTTTCAGGATCATTAATAACAGCCTTGAGAACATCAAATGCATACCTTATTTTCTCCAAAGCAGGTATGGTTTTCCTATCCCTCAGTGATCTATCCGCGGAGGGCAAAGCCAAAAGGTTCTCCATATTACAAACTTTAAGTCTTTCTTCCACCAACCTGGTAACCGCTCCGGATGGGTGGTAAGCCGAACCCGTCAAAAGAAACCGGGCAATTGTCGCCGGCGCTAAATATGGAGCCGGTTGAACTTCTCTAAGAACAGTCTCCGAAACAACTTTCAAAACTTGACCAATTTCCCAACCCTCTTTTACAGTTGCTGTTGGCTGACTGTCACGAAAAACTTGAATGTCAGCTACTCTTCCGTCAAATCCACACATGCGTCCCAAAATATCTCTGGCCAAGACAATTTGAAGTCTTGTGACAGTCCTCACTCCATCGAGATAGTCATAAACCTTCCGTGCTTTATCTTTAACTTCGACGCCAACAAGCTCACGCTCAACTGCCCCAAGATAGGCAGCCCTTGCCAAAACTCTGGAAATCATAGGATTAATACGATTCATCGAATCCTTCGCTGCTGCACGGCGGGTATAATTTGCAACTTTTTTCCAAACCGTATCCCGTGGCTTCATTAGTCCATGTATCCGGAGATAACTTTCGGCGCGTTGAGAAAGGACATCTATATCACCGCTACCCTTTACTTCATTCCCCACAAATTTTTCACTCAAAAAATACACTGCCCTTAAAGCCTCTTCTACCCTCGAATGTTCAACCCCTGTACCTTCAGTGTAATCGTGAGCAATTTCATTCTGCTGTCTCATTGCAGCCTCTATTCCATCTGACACTTCTTGCGGGACCAAAACTTTAATCTTCCATGTTTTCGGAATATCAGCCAGGTCAATACCGGGGGTAAACCTCATACCGCCAAATGCAACAAACTTTGTCGGGTCTATTGTAACGGCCTGACTTTTGTTCTCCCACCTTGAAGTAATAACCGCCCCACTGACAGGATCTACCCTTGGCTTCCAGATTGGCTGTTTAGCCGTATTTTCTTCTGACACTCCCAAAACAGGCATACTCGGAAGGAAATTTACCCTGTCTTTGGAAATAATATAAAGGTCTGCACCTTTCTCTGAAAATTCCACTCTTTTTCTCAAAGCCCATATTTCCTGAACCTCTTCAATCCGAAGACCTTTAAAAAAACTTCCTCCCCGCTCTACTCCTGGAATGTTGGGGCAATCCTTCATGTTAAAACCGATTATACCAAAACCCAGCAAACCAGGCACTTTCATTTACTTTTCTTTTCTGCTACAATTTACGCCTAGATGAAATCGGTCGTGACTTTCTTTTCAGAAGTAAGAAGCGAACTTTCAAAGGTTACGTGGCCAAAAAGGCAGGAGGTCGTAAAGCTTACCTTCATTGTTTTTCTGGTCTCAGGAGCAGTCGGGCTTTATGTTGGAGGGCTTGATTACATCTTCACCAAAGTCCTGACGGCAGTTTTGACCAAATAGATATGAATGACGATCAAACTCACCAGCCTGCCGGTATGGCAGGGGTAGCAGAACGCGGAACCGGCAATAAAAAGATCCCGGGACATATCGTTATTTCCCATTCTGATGACCCAAAGGCTAAATGGTACGTAGTTCACACCTCCTCGGGACACGAAGTCAGGGTAATGGAAACCCTCAGGCAAAGGGTTGAAACTATGAATCTTGCCGGTCGAGTTTTCGAAATGCTCGTCCCAACCCAGGACAGAGTTATTATTAGAGGCGGCAAAAAGGCCACAATCAAGGAGAAGATCTTCCCGGGATATCTTCTTATTAAAATGATTTTGGACGATCCGACCTGGTTAGCTGTGAGAACCACAGCAGGTATTACAGGATTTGTGGGTGCCGGCAATAACCCCACACCCCTTTCCGAAGCAGAAGTTACCAATATTCAAAAGTTTGTTAGCTCCCCGGCCCCCAGGTTTAAAACTAAGTTTTCTGTTGGGGAAGCAGTCAAAATTACCGACGGGCCTTTCTCCGATTTCCTTGGAACTATTCACGAGATGGATGAGGAAAAGGGCAAAGTTAAAGTTTTGGTTTCAATCTTTGGCCGTGAAACCCCAGTAGAGCTTGATTTCTTACAGATCCAAAAGATATAATACAAACACCTCGGAGTTGTCTGAGGAAGACGCAGGTCGAAACTTCTTTTAAGCTTCGTTTGCGTATCTAAATCAAAATGGCTAAGAAAATCAAAGTAATCGTCAAAATCAACCTGCAAGCAGGGGTTGCAACCCCTGCTCCTCCTGTAGGAACAGCTTTGGGACAACACGGTGTTGCCATCATGGATTTCGTTAAACAATATAACGACAAAACAAAAGACATGAAGGGTCAGGTTGCTCCTGCAGTTATCACAATTTACGAAGATCGGTCCTTCAGCTTCATCATTAAGAAAGCTCCTGTTGCCGACATGATTAAAAAGGTACTGGGAATAGAAAAAGGGTCCGGTAAGACACCCCGCGAAATGATTGGAACCCTCACAAAGGATCAGGTTAGGAGTATTGCCGAAGAAAAGATGGTTGATCTAAATACCAAAGATATTGAAGCCGCAATGAAGATAGTTGAAGGAACAGCAAGGTCAATGGGAGTCAAAACAGAGTAAAACGCAAATGGGAAAAACAAAAACAGCCTTCGTCAGCGAAGGACAAAACCTGCCCGCAGATGCTACGCATCAAGCGTTGCAGGCGGGGAAAAACCAGAAAAAGCACGAAAAGGCTCACAAAGAAGAGGCTAAAAAGGTTCATTTAGCGGGGCTTAAAGGCGGACAAAGAGTAAAAATGGTTGGAGCCGAGATTCCTCCCGAGCAGGCTGCTACGGAAACAACAGAGAAAGCCAAAGGTAGTGAGCGAGGACATTCGGCCGAGCTCAGTCGAAGCCCAAAGCGAGTCGAACGTATTCGCTCGAAAAAATACCAAGAGGTCAAAAAGAAGTTTGACAACTCAAAAACCTACTCCGCGGCCGAAGCAATTAAACTTGTCAAAGAAACTTCCTATTCAAAATTCGATGGTACTATGGAACTACATATGAGCCTCAAAAAGGTCGGGGTTTCAGCTCAAGTAGCTCTTCCCCATCAGGCTGGTAGAACTAAAAAAGTCGAGGTTGCAACGGACGCAACCGTCGAAAAATTAAAAGCGGGAAAAATCGACTTTGATATTCTTGTTGCCACCGCCTCCATGATGCCAAAACTCATCCCTTTTGCAAGGCTTTTGGGACCCAAAGGACTTATGCCAAATCCAAAAAACGGAACACTCGTAACCGATGCCAAAAAGGCTCAGGCTTTTTCGGCAGGGATAGTAACTCTTAAAACGGAAAAGGAGGCCCCCCTAGTTCACGCAGTAATCGGGAAAGTAAGCCAGGATGGCAAAGAGTTGGCAGAAAACCTCGAGGCAATTTTCAAGGCGTTGGGTGGTACCAAGCAAATCTATAAAGCCTATCTCAAGGCCACAATGGGGCCTAGTGTTAAGGTAAAAGTCTAGCCACAATGCCTGCCCGCATCAGCTACGCTGAAAGCGTTGCAGGCGGGGGCCCTTCTGTAAAGGTAAAGATTTAAACAAACCTCGAAGTTGAAAACCTAACACAATTGTTGTATATAATTGGAACCATGGAAAAACTTATTTCCCCCGAAATAAACAAACTCCTGATAAGACAAACAGTTGCGGGAAACAGTGGGAACCCTGAGTTGACAGGAGAAGAAGTGGAAGCCCTAATAGATTTTTATTCGAAAAGAACCAACGCCCCAATCCCGCCAGATATAAACGAGCTATTAAGGAAACAGACAAATGCCGGAATACAAGGTTGTTCCAATCTTACAGGAGCTGAAAGACAAACATTGAAAGACTTCTATTCCCAATGGCAATGGCGCTGACTATTGATTAAATATAAATCTTCCTGTAAAATACTGTCTGTCCTAAGAAAGTATGCACCCTGAGCGAAGTCGAAGGGGTAAGTCGTACCGAGGAAACAAACGCTTGCAAAGCGCCCTCGGGGCGCATTTTTTTTGGACAAAAGGACTATAGTCCTGAGCGAGTGAAAGGAGTCGAAGGATGAAAAAAGCAGAAAAAGTTACATTTGTAGAAAATTTGAAAGAAGAACTAAAAGGCGCCAAGTCCGTAATTTTGGTTAATTACAAAGGCCTTGGAGTCAAAGCTCAACAGGAACTCAAAAGCCGACTTGCAGACATAAATGGTAGGATGATTGTGGTTAAAAACACACTTCTAAGACGGGCCGGAGAAGCTGCCGGAATCGATAAAGAACTTTTAACCGATTCTACTCTCGCAGGTCAAACAGCTTTGGTAATTGCAGGTGAAGATCCTATTGCCCCAATTCAAGTTTTGGGTAAATTTGCCAAAGAGTTTGTCAGCGCAGAGGGCGTTGCAGTACCGAAATTTAAGGTTGGAGTAGTCGAAGGGTCTTTCCAAGACGAGGCCTCACTCGCCAAACTCTCTACTCTCCCCGGACGCGATGCACTCTTGGGCCAACTACTCGGAACACTGATGGGACCAATGTATGGAATAACCGGCGCTTTGAGCGGAAATTTACAAAGGTTAGTTTACATTTTGAAATCGAAAGCGGGGTGAAAATATATGGCAGAAGGAAAAAAAGCAAAGATATCGGCACCAGCCCGCAATGCTTCGCATAGCGATGCTGGCGGGAAAGTTGAAAAAATAGTTGAGGAGGTTTCAAAAATGAGCGTTTTGGAACTTTCGGAGTTGGTAAACGCCTTGCAGGAAAAACTCGGTGTTTCAGCCAGCTTACCGGTTGCGGCACCCACAACAGCAACGGGTGCGGGAGAGGCCTCCGCCGAGGCTTCGGCCTCCGAGAGTGCAAACCAAACAGTTATCATGACAGCATCAGGAGCGAATAAAATCGCTGTCATTAAAGCCTTAAGGGAAATAAATCAAAATCTTTCTCTTATGGATGCAAAAGGAATGACTGAGGCCGTTCCGGCTGAAGTTTTGAAAGACGCTAAAGCAGAAGATGTTAAAAGCGCCTCCGAGAAATTAAAAGCGGCGGGTGCAACAGTTGAACTTAAGTAAGACCGTGAGGTCCCATATATTCAAATATATTAAATTAATAATATAACTGTTGTTGTATTTCTTCGTAATTTATTTGGTCTATGAAAAGATTGATATTTTCGCAATTTCAAGAGTAACGAAAATATCCGCTATTAGAATATATTGCCGTGATTACGGCCGTTTAATATTAAGCTCAGAAGATAAGAATTCGGCAATCTTCGAAAGTTCCTGTGAAACTCCCGTGTCATAATCTATCCCCGGCCCGCGGTTAACTTCAAAAACAAAAATCGCGCCGGTTACTTTTTCTCTGCAAATATCTACACCCGCAATCTGAAGATGTAACACTCTTGCAGCTTTTATTGCCGTTTCTTTTATCACAGGGTGGACGTCCTCAGGGTTTAAAAACTCCGGATTTTCATTCATGTCGAAATATCCCATCCGGAAATTGGTAGTATCTCTTAGGGTTTTTGTGTGAATAATTCCTATTTTTTCTCCCAATACCAAAAGCCTAAACTCCTTGTCAATATTTATAAATTTCTGAAACAAGTACCGTGCGGGGCTTCCACTCCTTATCTTATCAGGCAGCTTATCGAAATCTTTAAGTGAATTTAACAGATATACACGTTGCATTCTTTGAGTCCTAACCTCTTTTGCAACAACCGGAAATCCGAACTTCTTAATAATCATCTTTTTAGTCTTCCCTAGCGCCCCTTTCCAGCAAACAAAACTTGGGACGACAGGAATGCCGTTTACAGCAAGACGCATAGACGAGGTAAATTTATCACCAACAAAGCTTCCATTAATAAACGCTTTATCAAAAAATTTTACCCCTGTACTTTCCAAATAAGTCGCAAGACCAGCCGCCATTGACTGAAAACCCGAAGTGTTTCTGAAATACACCAAATCAAAATCATTGATATTTCTCCCGTCAAGTTCTATGGTAGTATTGCCAGTTTCTATCTGGAAAGTTAAATCGGAAAAAACACCCAAGGTAACTTCCGCCTTTTTGTCAAAATATCTTTGAAGGTAGGCTATTAACTTCTCCTTATTTTCACTTCTTTTTGAAGCCAAAATTAAAATTTTCTTCATTTCTTAACTTTATACACTAATATTGTAAAGTCTTTCGGGTGATAATTGGCGCGTAAAATTACGCGGCGGGTTAGAGTCATACAATACTTCAGGATCTCCAAAGAGTCCGAATACCAGATATTAGAATCTTTTTTATTTGCAGGAGAAGGATGACCGCCCAACATATTGAAAGCCAGAACGCTAGCTGTTAAGTCGAACATTTTTTTGATAGCCTTCTTCCTGTACTCCAAATTTTGACCTCCCTTATTCGAATTTAAGACCCCTGAAGCAATCACGACATCATACTGATCGTCTATTTTATCTTTTAAATAATCTTTCACTTCAAAATGCCCGCTGGGGACTTCCTTCCTGGCATTATCAATAAATTCCGATACCATATCGATTCCTGTGTAGCTAACATTTTTATATCGCTTGAGAAGGAATTTCCCGAATTCCCCAAAACCGCAGCCAACATCTAAAACTTTCTTATCATTAAAATCTATCTCTGCCCAAAATTGCCTAAACCTTTGGTGTGCTGCTCCCCGGCTTTTCCAAAGAAGCGATTTGGGATCTAGTCCAAATTTATTAAATTTATCTTGATAAATATTTAAGGATTTCATATTCAACGTTTACCTTGCAGTATTTTTTAATAAGCTTCCAACTCGGCGCCGCGTTAACCTCTATTACATAATATTTACCACTGTCCTCGTCAATTAAAATGTCTACCCCAGCAATATCAATTCCGGTTGCAGCGACCGCAGAAAGGGCCAGTTTTTGCATATTCCTGTCAGGAACAAATCTCCCGATTTTCTTTTCATCCTCTTGGGGTTTATACCCCGAAACTCTTTTCCGCCATTTGGTCAATTGGGAAACCAATCCGATTATCTTCCCGCCGACAACTAATGCCCGAATCCTTTTTGTAGAATTAATAAATTCCTGGGCAAAAAACTTTTTACCTAGTTTCTCTTCCTTCGAGAGAGTAACTATCAAAGCCCTAAGGGCTTTGCCGTCCTTCGGACTGTAAACTTCCCTTCCTTTCTTGCCAGAAGTGCTCTTGATTACAAAGGGATAACCCAGCCTCGCCGGACCTTTCTTAACTATTTCCGCTAAGGATCCAAACAATGTTTTGGGAATGGCAACTTTCGCATCAGCCAAAGATTTCATTTCCTGGGCCTTACTCTGCGTAATCGGGAATGTCTGCGGCTTTTCGTATATCCTGTCCACAATTTTTATCCGTTTAGGAAAAGCTCCGCTTATCCCTTTTTGTTTGGCAAAAACGGCGACAAGCGACGCAGTTTCAAGGCTATTCCCAACCAAACGGAAGTAGATTACCTTAAAATCCGAAATTTTGACTCCACCCTTCAACAAAATTTCACGGCTATCGGAATCAAAATAGATATCGTTAAAAGAGGCTGTAGTCAAATCAATATCTAGTTTCCGCGCAGACAATTTGAACGGAGTCAGTTTCTTTTTACTTCCACTTGTGAGAATTAATATTTTTTTCATTCTGAGTTTGGGTTAACCAGAAAACCTGCCATATCGTTCCTCCCCATTAAAAACGGGGTCGCCATTTTGGATCTATCGGTAACAGAAGCTGTAGATTTAATCTTTTTACCGGCAATTACATACTGTATTCCTATGACAGGCCTTACCTCCCGACCGCTTGCAGACCTATACTCAAACCTATCTTTCCATAAAATATTTTCCGAGGTCATTAGCCCTAGATCCTCCGCAAGGCGCCTGTCTATAGAACTTCTTAGCGCCCCTGTATCAATGCGGGTAAGAACCCTCGCCTTTTTGGCTTTATCAAAACTGTATATCTTCACTTCTTCCAGGCTTTTAAGGGTTTTTATCCCTTCCTCTACGGCTTTTCTATTCTCAAACCTTCCCGCAAATATTGCTTTGGCTATGGCAACACCGTGTTCCGCATCCCGAACATCCAAGTCTTCTACTCTTTCCAGTCTCTTTTTAAGCCCCTCTGTGTTGGCTAACTGGATTTGAAGCCCGGGCTGAGCATTAAGCTCCAGAACCATCGGACCCTTTTCCGGATGAAGAACTATGTCTACCCCAACATAAACCAGGTGAGACACTTCCTGAGCCTTTACCGCAGTTTCCAAAATGACGGTCCAGCTGGGTATTTTTATTCCTCTGAGTTTCCTTTCCGTCCCGGGTTTGAATACAATTTGCTCGCCATGCCAAATAGCTTTTGTGGTAATACCTGTCGCAATATCCACCCCAACCCCAATTGCCCCCTGGTGCAAGTTTGCCCTTCCCCCACTCTCCTTTGTGGGAAGCCTAAGCATGGCCATAACGGGAACTTTGTTAAAAACGATTATGCGGATATCGGGAGTTCCCCGATAAGCCCACCTTCTGAAAGCCTTGGCTCGACCTACATATTCCTGAACAAAGGCAACATCCGGAACATTTCCCATAGAATAAGCCCCCTCCAATATGTCAAGTATATGAAGCCTAAGGTCGTCAATCTTTATCCGCTCCTTCTGGGTAGTCAGCCACCCTCCATCTTTAAGCCTTCTTTTAACAACAATTATTCCCTCCCCTCCCATTCCACGGCTGGGTTTCAGGGCAAATTTATCCGGTAGGCTTGCCCAATCAAATTCAAAAACATCGTTAGGGTCCATAAACTTTTTGTATATTTTGGGGTGCGGGACTTTCGCTTTTTTAAGAATTCTCGCAGTCTGAATTTTCGAATCGGCAATGTTCTTACCACGTTTAGTATTATATTTGTAGGCAAAGAGCTGCGTCCTAGCATTAAGACCAAGAATTGAGGAGATTTTCATATATTTTTAACCTCCGATAAGCTTTCTGAATCTGTAGAATTCCATTACCCTGAGGCCCGTGTATCTACCAAGGAGGAGATCAGCCACTGCGACCACAAGTAGTGAAACCTCGGGATTAAGGAGCACATATTTCTGAAGTGGTTGAAAAGTAAGAAAGAGAAACGAAATTAAGGACAAGATTAATGTCTCAAAAGTCAGGTTTAATGCTGTTTTTACACTTTTTCCAAGCTGAACCCTGGTAAAGTCCTCCGCCAAAAGCACCAAGAAAAGAACCGCAAATATAGAAACATTGGCTAAATCCGAAAACCTGAGAATCGGCACCAAGAATAGAATCCCCAAAACTCCCAGAACCACAGCCCAAAGAATAAAAGCCATTCTGGGCAAATACTGAAGCTTGATCTTAAGCCTTCTTAGTATCATCCTCGTAGCAGTTGAGACAACAACAATGACGAGAAAAAGTCCGATTCCAACAATTGGACCAGTGGCCACAAAAACAACAGAAAGGGCCGCCGGAAGGAAAATTCCAAAACCCCTGATACCAACAACATTCCTTGTAAAGGCGATAACAAAAGCCACTATTGGAAGAAGTAGAAGCAGAACTATCGTGTTTGCGGGAACCCCTGCTGCGACCGACGCACGGATCGCATACTTGATGGGGTTAAAAGGCCAAGCAGGACCCAGTTTCTGTTCTTTGAGAAGTTTTTCCAAGGGTCCCAAAGTTTCCAGGCTCTTTTGGGTAATATCCACTCTGGGAGGCTCGGGTGTGGGTGTTGCAACGGCTGTCGGGGTTGGTGTGGGCGTAGCCTTGGCCACGCCAAAAACCGGCAACGGCCTGAGCATGTCGAAGGCAAAAACCACCAAAAACAACAAGGCTATTAGTTTTCGCATGGGAATTTAAACTTCTTGAAAGTAGGCATATTGTACTACTTTTCAATCTAAATCTCCACTTCCCCGCTTATTCATTTATTTATGCTCTTTTCTTGCTACCCAAAGAAATGAACATACCCCATAACTTGACTTTATGTGGTGATGGTAGTACCATTCAGCTTCAGTTTTGCTCTTTCAAATTTTTGCAGAAAAAAGGAGAAAATACCATGTTTAGTCCGCTTACGATCTTTGTTTTGCTCACGTGTGCTCTAATCGCCATTACTGCCGACATCGTCGACCCGTTCTCGAACCTTGTGGGACAGATGAAGGGCAAGTCTGCCAAGCAGATAAAGGATGAGGTCACTAAAACTGTCTATGTTGTCGATCAAGATGGAAAGGAAGTTCTCGACGAAGATGGTGACCCGAAAATCAATTGGAGGGGCCTCAGCAATAAAGCCGGTGGGTGGTGCTGCAGTGCCTGCCTGTTCATGGCCGTCCTGCTACCACTCTCGTGGCTGGTAGGCTTTGTCGTGGAGCCAATTTTCGCAATCACCGCAATCACCAAAGGTATAGGCAACATCTATGTGGCCTATGGTGCCCTTGTCATCATCCTGATCGCGGCTTTCAGATTTGTCTATAGCATCGGCAAGGTAGTCGGCAACTCTTTCAAAAAGGTCAAGCCCGAAGAAAAACCCGGCCCCAACGCCACACCTGAAGAGCTCGTTGCTTACGAAGTCCGTAAGCAGGTAGAAGAACAAAAGGTTAGCGTAACCAACGCTTCCTTATTCTGGCTCACCATGCGGCGCATATTTTTCGCCCTACCGGACCTTTATTTGGTCTACCTTTTGGTCCTGGCACTTTTGCCTAAATAAATAAATATATTCTGCAAAAACAATCCAACCCCCTCGGAAACCGAGATTTCTGACTCTGTCAGTCTTCTTAATCGTTTTATCCGAGGGGTGTTTTTTTCCTAAAAATCAGCTACAATAAAGTCTCGCCGCAATACTCTCCCCACAAGGGGCAGTTTTTGCGTCAAAAATTCAAAAATATGGTCAAAACACTAAAAACTTTTTATGGATTTATAGCCAAGCGGAAACTAACGTTTGCCGTCTTTGTTTTGCTGTTTATAATAAGCGGTGCCTTATATAGCTTCACTCCCTACTTTTACAAACTATTCGTTGACGCCATACCCTCCTTGGATTTTACAAGGCTCGTAACAATTCTGGCAGCCTTTGTTATCCTCTCCATGGCTGCGCTTGTCATTGAAGTAACTTCAATGAGAATGGGAGACCAAATAATTATCCGCGAGGCAGCCAACGCCAGGGCTACAATTTTCAAATACGTTCAGGACCTGGACTTTGCCTTCCACTCGGGAAAATCAACCGGAAGCCTGATTTCAGCTTTCAAAAGAGGCGACTCGGCTTTCTTTGGATTATTTTTTGACATCCATTACCGGATATTAAGCGTTCTAGTCTCATTTTTTGTTCTGGTATTTTTCTTCCTGCAATTTGGCTGGGACTTCATTCTTTTGGTAATTCTGGCTTTTGCAATATCCCTAATTGCAATGAAATTCCTGATTAAAAACAATGTTCAAAAACGGAATCTTGCAAATGCGGAGGAGGATAAAGTTTCGGCAGTAATTACGGATAACCTCATGGCTTATGAAACGGTCAAGCTCTTCGCCAAGGAAAAAGCAGAACTTGGGAGACTGAATCTTGCATTTATTCCCTGGAAAGCCAAGAGTCTTGACTATCAAAAATCGTTCCGCACGATTGACGTTGTAATGGGGGTAATCATAAATATAAGCATGTTTACAATACTCCTTTTGACTCTTCATTCAACAATAGTCGCAAAACTGACAATTGGAGATTTTGTACTTATCACGGCATTTCTTTCAAGCTTCTTCCCCCGCCTTTGGGAACTCGTCTGGGGCTTAAGGGACGTGGCCAAAGATTTTGCCGATATCGAACGCTATTTTGGCCTCCTTGATTATCAAATCGAAGTCAAAGATCCGGAAAAACCAATTAATGTCAGTCATGTTTATGGCGAAATCATGTTTGATAATGTTAAATTCGCATATAAAAACAGGTTGAAAAACGCCATAGACGGAATTTCCCTCAAAATTGATCAGGGAAAGGCTATCGCCCTTATCGGAAGATCGGGTTCCGGAAAAACCACACTGGTGAAACTTTTGATGAGATTTTACGATTTGGCCGGGGGCGAGATACGTGTAGACGGAATAAACATCAAAGAATTCACGAAAGACAAACTCAGAAGTTTTATAGGGGTTGTTCCCCAGGAACCGATACTTTTTAATAACACTATTGCCTACAATATCGGCTATGGCAAGTCCCGTCCAAAATTGGGTGAGATTAGGGCCGCGGCACACCTGGCCAATATCGACAATTTTATTCAAAGCTTGCCAAAAAGATATAGCACCGAAGTCGGAGAGCGTGGAGTCAAGCTTTCGGGCGGGCAAAAACAGAGACTCGCCATTGCCCGCATGATCCTAAGCGACCCTGATATCGTCATTTTTGATGAAGCCACAAGTCAACTTGATAGTGAGAGCGAAAAACTAATTCAGGATGCCTTTTGGCGTGCCAGACGCGGCAAAACTACCATTATTATTGCCCACAGGCTTTCTACAATCATGAGGGCCGACAAAATTGTGGTTATGGAACACGGCAAAATTAAAGAAATGGGCACACACGAGGGTCTTTTGAAACAAAAAGACAGTCTTTACTCACACTTTTGGAATTTACAGATTAAATTAGACTAAGTTCAGTTATTCTTCCTTTGGCTGCATTCCCAGAAGCCACAAGACTGCTTCCTTTTTGTAGCGCCTATCTCCGCGGGAGTTTATACGGATTGCGGGAAGCTTTCCGCGCTTTCCCCAGCGTTTGATTGTTAAAGGCGATACCCTAAGAAGCTCGCTGACTTCCCTGACGGTCAATAAATCCGGAAGATCTTCTAACCTGATTTTCTTTTTAGTATTTTGATCCATTTCTATAATGTTCCCTGCCTACCTCTTATCTTTCTTAGTCAGAAAATATCAAAGTGAAACAGATGTGTCAATAGGTATTTTGAAGAAAATTAGGCTACGCGTTCCTTGAGCGCCTTGTAATACTTGCCTAAGTAATCTTCCGCCCTCTGCCAGTGCTCCTCCCCAAGTCCCGCCTGAGCCAAATTTCTCTCAACCGTAGCCATTACCCTAAGATGGGCCGCTTTTGCAGCCTGGAAAAGTGAAATTCTATAAACTTCTGCCAAGTGCTGCCTGGCTATATTTTCAGCCTCAGACGCGGATGCAACAGAATCTTTATTACCCATCTCTCTGGCAAAATCAACTTCCATTGACGCAACAATTCTGGGTTCAAATGCAAGTTTAATTTCGTCTTTAATTAGTTCGTAGAACTTTTTCATCTTTTCTTTGGCCTTATCCCATTTCTCATCTTTCTCTTCAGCCAAGGCCTCCATCAAGTATTTTGCAGCCTCAAAGGCAAGCTTTTTGGAGAGACCATATTGTTCCTTAAGGTGCTTCATCGCATAGTCCCTAAGCCTCATTCCAGCAGGAACATTTGAGAGCCTCCACCAGGAAAGCTCAAGCTTAGCTGTAATCTTGGGGTCAAAAGTTAGGTGCTCCTCGACATCATTCCCGCCAAACCTGCGTCTGCGGCGGCTAAAGTCCAAAATTGCCTCTTTAAGCTTCTCCGGAGTAAAATCCGGTAAGTGAGTTTCTTCAAAATAAAACTCCGTGTAGCTCAACTGCCAGGGTAAAAATCCTGAGGTCCTTTGCTCTCCGCTGGTACGAATAAAAAGATCGGGGTTTGGATAAGGCTGTCCTCCCGTATCGAGAAAGCTATCAAAAACCTTTTCATCAATTTTCTCTACCGGAAGACCTGCCTCAACTATCCTTTTGGTAGCTCTCACTATTTCGTCCCTGCCACCATAGTCCACAGCCAAATTAAAAATATTGTGGCTTGAATACTTAGCGGTTCCAGCTTCAATTCTTGCCAATTCCCGTCTGATATCCTCGGGCAAACGATCTTTTCTGCCAAGATGAACAAGAGCTACCTTGTCTCGATGAAACTGCCTCTCTTTTTCTTTTAGGGCTTTCCGGAATATATCCATTATCGCATCAATCTCCTGTTCCGAGCGCTCCCAATTTTCGGTTGAGAATGCCCAAACTGTAAAAGTATGCACACCCAAATTCCTGGTAGCCTCGGAAAGTTTTTCAAGTGCTTTAAAACCATAGTAATGTCCCTTCCATGGTTCAAGTCCGCGCGCCCTGGCCCAGCGCCTGTTGCCATCAAGAATCATGGCTATGTGGTTCGGCACTACTGTGCCTTTGGGGAGTGAGATTTCTTCTCGCATGCTTGAAAAATTATATCACAACGCTCTCCACGAGGTATGACACCTAACGGTGACATACCAGGGTTCAATTCAGGTTAGAGTAAACACTCAAACGTTCTTGAATCCTGGTATAATTCACCTGTGGTACAAGATATATTAGAAAAGACCAAAAAAGATGTCTGGCCCGAGATTAAGAAATACTTAAAAGACCCTGACTACCCTACCCAATTTGAAATACCCAGCAAACATAAAGATGATGTCAGCTTGTATTGGAAAATCAATCGCATCTACCCAGAAAGAAAAGGCAAATACCTCCGTCCAACGCTGGTTCTCCTGACAGCCGAGTCGCTCGGAGCCAAAAGAAGAAAGGCCATTAAAACTGCAGCCGCAATGCAACTTTCGCAAGAGTGGATACTGATTCACGACGACATCGAAGATAAATCTGAAAAAAGACGCGGCGAACCAACCTTGCACAAAATATACGGGGATGAGTTGGCAATCAATGCCGGTGACTCTCTTCATATTATTATGTGGAAGATTTTAAACGATCAAAACTCCAGTGCCATAAATGAAGAATTTTACAAAATGTTACTTCGAACCGCGCTAGGCCAAGGAGTTGAACAGATTTGGACCAATAGAAAGACTAAAGAAATAAGTGAGGACGAATATTTTTTTATAGCAGATAGTAAGAGTGCATATTATACAATTGCAGGACCAATGCGGCTCGGGGCAATTATTGCCAGCGCAACCCCCGATCAAATCGACAAAATTACGGATTTTGGCTTGTACCTCGGACGATGTTTCCAGCTGGTAGACGATGTATTAGATTTAGAGCAGGACAAAAAAGAAGGAAAAGTAACTTTGGCCAACACAAAAGGCATTAAATATAGCAAAAATTTGGCTGAGGAAATGAAACAAAAAGCCAAAAACATCTTTGACAAGGAGCTAAAATTTTTGTCTCATGAACCGGCCAGAAGCAAACTAAAGGAGCTGATTAATTTTATTTTGGAGAGGAAATATTGAGTCTTGGTGAAGGAAAAATTCCTCGGACCACTTTTGTTTTAAACTTGCTGTATTTACAAAAGTGGCCCGAGGTGGGACGATTATCGCGGATATTTCTTTTGGCTCAAAATTGCCCAAGTCAACCCGACGATGATCCCCAGCAAAAGTCCCGCCAAGACGAACCACGAACCAAGTGGTATTGGTTGCCAAAGGAAGACGACAATGGCCAGACAAAAAAACGTTAGGGCCGTTGATGACACCTTAAGTACTTCATCCCCTTTTATCGATTTGGGCTCTTCTTGCTTCTTTGCCGCTTCCGGTTTCAACTTTCCTTTCTGACCTTTTGGAAAAAGTGCAAGTACCACTTCCACAAGGGCATATATTAGCGCCAGCACCACAACAGTGATGAGAAAATCAATCCTGAGACTAGGTTGCAGGCCAATACCCATTACTCCAATGAGTAATGCAAGCATGCATGCCATCAGCAAATACGGGACAAGCTTCTTGAGATTCATTAAAACCTTCCTTTCCTTTACAAAGAGCAAAATTTAGACCGCAATTTTGGCCTAAACTACCGCACCGCGTGCGACAGTCGGATTCTAACTCATGGCTTCGTTAAAGTCAAAAAACTAAACCTTCAGCTTCTTCAAAATTATTTTAAACCAAGGGGTGTATTTTTTGGAGTTTTTCTTTAAATCTTTCTTCAAATCCCCTATTTTTATCCATTCATAGCCCGAAGCTTCCTCAGGATCAGGCTTAACTGGACCCTCGTAGATTCCTGTAAATACATTGTCCAGTTCATGCTCACCCCAGACTTTATTATCCATTTTAGCCTCATAAATAAAGTTAAAAATCTCTTTAAGCGAGGTTTTAAAACCAAGTTCCTCTTTGATCCGTCTTTCAGCTGCTTTTTGATAGGTTTCTTTTGGATAAGGGTGTGAGCAAACCGCATTTGTCCAGAAATAAGGCCAAGTCGGTTTCTTTGCTGACCTTTTGGTAATCAGCATTTCGCTTTTATCTTTATTGAAAATAACGATTGAAATCGCCCTGTGAAGCGGAACGGGAATTTTATGGGCAGCAAACTTTTCCTTGAAGCCTAAAACCCTATCATTTTTATCAATCAAAACAACTTTATTCATTTTTTATATTAAGCGTGCCCCATTAGCAGGTTTATTTACCAATATTTTCCTCACGCCGGAAAAACCCGATAGTTCTCTTTTTAATTTCAAGGCATTCTTTTCTTCACAAATAACGTGCACATTTGGTCCGGCATCAATCGTAAAATAACATTCGAGCCCTTTTTCTCTTAATTCCGTTACTTTAGCCATTATGCTTAGGGTTTCCGGCCTCCAATAATAAAGCGGCGGGGTCGATGTCATCATAACAGTATGCATGTTAATTGCTTCCGCCTCTAAAATTTCACCAAATTTTGTAAAATCTTTATTCTTAAGAGCGTTCTTTATCTCTCTAATCTTATTCTTCATTCCTGTAAGCCTCGTTTTATAGAAAGGGCTGCTCTCGGCAACAGCGTGACCCTCCGGGGAACTTACTTTCTTACTATTTTCACCAACAATTGCAATTAGATCATAAACATCCCAATAACCAGGAGGGTAAAGTGAATAAGCATACGACTCATTGCTTTTTTGCCCCTCTTTCCATTCGACAAACCCGTCTGGAATTGAACGACAGGCAGAACCGGATCCTAGCCGAGCAAGAATAGAAAGTTCTCTCTCCGAAACATCTAGTCCTGCAGCCGAAGCGGCAGCAACAGTTAGAGCAGCAAACCCCGAGGCAGATGAAGCAATTCCAGCTCCTTTTGGAAAATTATTTTTGCTTTCAACTTTCGCAAAATCCTTAATCTTCGATATATTCCGAATCAAATTTAGGTGGTTTGACACTCTCTGAATCTCGTCTTTCCCTTCTCTCAATCCGTTTATGAGAAGCGTGTCAGATTTGAATTTTTCGTCAAATTCTACAGAAGTAATAGTAAACGCGTTTGAAAGATTCATCGAAATTGAAGAATTGGCCGGCAACCTTAATTTTTTATTCTGTTTACCCCAATATTTAATAAAGGCAATGTTGGCCGGTGCTTTAGCTACAACTTTCATTTTTCTATTCTCACCCCTTTCTCCCCCGCCTTAACAGTAAGAATCGTCCCACCCGCCGCCTTAATCGCGCTCTCCACCCCTTTTCTGCACTTCCGACTAGCGAAAGCAATCATACAATCGCCGCCTCCGGCACCCGAAAGCTTTCCTCCAAAGGAGCCAGCAAGTCTCGACGCAAAAATTAGGTCGGACAATTCTTTTGTATTAACGCCAATAGCATCAAGTAGGCCCTGGTTTAGGTTGGCAAGTTCTCCCAGCCTCCCGTAATCTCCTTTTTGTAAAGAACCTTTCGCATCTTCGACTATCAAAGCGATCAATTCAAATATGAATCCAATTATTTTAGATTTTTCCTTCCTTAACTCGGCAACCTTCTTAACCAAAGTCACCGTATCCGCCTTGATCCCTGTATAACCTACTACTAAAGGAAAGCTCTTTCTAGAAATTTGCACAATCTTCTTGCCCCCCCCAATGAAATAGAGTGTTCCTCCCCATATCGCGGCCGCAATATCGAAGCCGCTTCCAACCCTCTGTACCTCCCGAACAGTTTTGTAAGATAGGTCAAAAAGTTCCTTCTTCGTAAGCTTGATTTGGAAAAGCTCGGAAACAGCCTTTAGCGCCGCTACCGTAACCGCCGAAGAACTTCCAAAGCCGAACTTACTTGAAAAACTGCTTTTTGTCGTAATCTTTAATCCGGATTGTAACCCGTATTTATTTTTGAAGTTTTTTACTGCAAATTCAATAAATTTAACTCCCTTGGGAATTTCTTTGCCACTCCCAAGTTTGTCAATATCCTTTTTATAACCCGAAACTTCCACATCCGGGGCATTAATTAAAAGTTCTCTTGAAGCTAATTTTTCTGCCGAAACTTCAATCCTCGCGTCCACCGCCGTCACAATACAAGGATAACCGTAAACAACCGCATGCTCGCCAAAAAGCATAAGTTTCCCTGGCGCCGATGCTGTAATTTTATTTTTCAACTCTTACACCCTCCTCTCCCATTCTAACCGAAAAGAGATCTAAAGAGTCCTTTTTAGCAAATGCCAGTAGTTTTTCCAAATCTTTATGATAAATCAAAACTATCCCGGACTTATCTTTTCTGCCCCCAGCTCCGGAAATTTTTGCAAATCCTCCGCTTTTTTCGATTTTTCTAATAATTTGCTTCGTGCTATCCGAAACCACACCGAGTTGTTCAAGTAGAAGCTCATTTTCCGCTATTAGAGCGCCAAATTCTGAATTTGCATTTCCAACCAAAAATTCAAGAAACTGTCTTGTAACCTTCTCCATCCTTCGAAACACTGCATCAAAATACGATTTTCTATTTAGATATCCATCGGCAACATATTTAACCATTTCTTTTGTTGTCTCTTGAGGCTTTCCTGTATTTAACAAATAAATCCTGGGAAACTTTTTTTTAGGCATTATTGTCCTAAATGTTTTGAAGTTTTCGCATTCTTTTCTGTACCACAAAAATCCTCCATATGTGCAAATCGTATTATCTACCCCGCTGGGCGCGCCATGACGCTTTTTTTCCATCTTATACGCAAGTTCGCTAATTTTTTCCAAGTTCATCTCCCCGATCTTTATGGCAGAGGTTGCCACAGCAAAAGCCGCTGATGAGCCCATCCCCACACCAATTGGAATCTCTGAAGTGATTTTCACCTTCTTATCTACGCAGTACGCCATCAGTCGTTTGTCGACTGCGGCCGCCAAAGCGGGGTGGCCGTAAACTACAGAGTGTTCCCCCGACAAAATTAGTTTTGCGGGAGCAGATACTTTCAACATTCATCGTGTAGTATACTATTAGTCACTAGCATGAGCAAAAATACACACTTCGAGACGGTTTATAAAAGCCTTATTCTGCCCTTAACCAAGTTTGTAATGAAACGAACGGGGGGAGATAAAAAAGAAGTTGACGAGGTTGTGGAAGAAACCATGGTTGCCGCCTGGCGCGGCTGGAATACATTTAAACATAAAAGTTCTTACTTTACCTGGCTCTGTCGGATTTCTCTAAACAAAATTGCCGATTATTACCATGACCAGGTCAACAAAAATTCGAAGATTATCGTTCCCCTACTTGACAGCATTACCGATATTGATTACAAATCCCTCTCCCCCGAGGAAAACTTAGCCCTTAAGGAACTCAGGGGTTCTGTAAACGACTGCCTGAATCTTCTTCCTCCGGAAAAGAGAAGGCTTCTCTGGTTTAGGTACTGGAAAGACATGTCATATGCCGAAATTTCAAAAATGCTGGGAGTAAGCAAGCGTGCAGTTGAGGGACAGCTTTACCGTGCACGTCATGAATTTGCGAAAATTTGGTCTTCTGAAGAAAAACAAATACTGCATAATCTTTAATTTCTTAAAGAAACCTCCTTGAGTCGGCGAAACTCAATTCGGCTGTCTGCAGTAGGCACTTAAACTATTTCACTCGGATCTCGTGGGGAATAACCGTTAGTTCCTTAACTGAAACACACTGATTCCAAGTCTCGGTTTGCCTCGTTCCATCGGGTGCAGTAAAATCAACTGCAAAAGCACAGGGCATGGAACTGTTACTAAACCAAAATCGGGTTATTCTCGGTTCTATCGAACCCTCGGGGAGGTTAATTGTTAAATCCCCATCAAGAACGATATCATAGCTTTTATCAAAACCTAAAACTGTTACCTGCACCGGATAAGGACTGCCTTCAGCTTGGTAAGTTTTCCCAATAACAATTGACTTCCTGGCGTCCAACTCCTGGGTTTTGACCCAAATGTCCATGTAAATAAGCAAGGCCAGAAGGGCAACTCCTACCACGCAGGCTATTACTGCTAAAGTGCGTTTAACAACATGTCCAGACATTCTCAAACTCCTTCTCGCCGAAAAATTAATGTGCCTGGGGCGTATTATACACCATGCGGGTAGTCTTTCCGTGTTTGTTTGTAAATTTCAAACTCCCCCTGCGTCATTATTTGGACTTCCCCAATATCATAGAGGGTTGATCCTTCACGCTGAAAAACAAAATTTATGTGCAGCGCACTATATAGAGGGCTCATGTTAGGATTGGATTTCTCTATATTTTGTTCCCGAACTTTAGGGTCCCTATAATCTCTAGCACTTGGTTTACCGTCCGCAAAAAACTTTGGAGTTGCCGGATATGCAGATTGAATAATATCTATTAACCTTTCGCGGTTGCCTTCTTCAGTAATGATTCTGACTCCATTAATGTCCTTGAGAGGTGTAGTAGAGTTCCTTCTTCTTGTTTTTTCTTTTATATGAGTAACACTTTTAGGTCTACTGCTTGATTCTTCAATTTTAACCCCATAAGAAGTTAATAAAATAACAATCCCCCTTTCAAGCGCGCTACAGCTCATTTTGCGCTCTCCGAAATCAGACAAATGCTCAAGTTGTTCATAAACATCCTTTGGCATTCTGACCGGATAATCAAACAGTATTTCTCTTTCGGTATTCACAGCTCGGAAATTGTAGCATATTTCCACTATTGACTGATTTTGTATATGAAGACTTTAAGAGGAAAAACTATTACTGCATTGAAAATGCGACCTATTCGCATCGGTTCATTAATAAGCCTCCAAAGCCACTCCAAGCCAGCTTTTTCCATCCAACCGGGGGGAAGGGCGGAAAGTCCCGCGACGTAGCGAAAAGCTCCGCCAACAGCCATCGCGCCACCGATATTTAACTTCGAAATGTTTTTGTGAATCCAAATTTCCTGTTTGGGATTGCCAAAAGCCACAAAAAGTAACTCGGGTACGAATCTGTTTATCCTCGCTATTGCCCGCTTTTGCAATTTTCTGTCAGCTTCAGTAGTAGGTTCAGCATTATCGTCTAATTTGGGTCCATTAAACGAACGAATTTGTAATTTGTAATTTGTAATTTGTAATTTTCGCGAAGCGATTTCTGCTTCATTCCCCATTCCGCCAAGCAAAAAGACTTTCCAGCCTTTTTTGCCGGAAAGGTTAATTAAGTCTATAAAGAGTTTCCTTCCTGGAATTATATTCAGACTCTCGCCAAACAAAAATTTTGACGCATAATTAAGTCTTACTGTATCGGGAACGGGCAAATCGGCACTATTTAAGGCTTCCTTTAATTTCTTGTTGCGCTGAGCCATCAAAACAAGCTCGGGGTTGGGTGTAACTATATAAAACTTGATACTATCGGATATAAAATCTTCTACTCTCATTAGCAGCGAGCTCGTCGAACCGCTAATAACATTAATTCCCAGTATTTGGCCGATCTTTCGGTTTGAAACGCTGTGGTTTTTTTGTGTTCTTTTCATATCAAAATGGTTCTTCATCTTATAGCCTTTTCTTCTTTAACTTTTAGCCTTATTTTCTCCGCACCGTCTTATATCTTATATTTTACTAAAAATCATTAATAGGAAATTAAAATTATTATATATACTACAGGTAGATTTTAAGGTAAAAAATAATTTCAAAAAGACCCGATTTGTGTATATTTATTATTCAATTTTCAATCAGCACTTGGACAAACTTATCCTCAATCGATAAACAATTTATATGCAACCTCCAGTTCATTACTATACTCTATTTTACTTATCCAAAAAAGCTCGTAAAATAAATTATAAAACGAAACTAAATACTAGAAATTTCTAACCCTATATTTTTAATTTTCCTTTAACACCTTATCTATCCTATATTAAGACTATCCCCTTGTTGTAACGCTTCTTTTCCAAAGCCCTATGTTTTCCAAGACAAGGCCTGTCCCTCTAACTACGCAAAGCAACGGTTCGTCAGCCACATGTACAGGAACCCCAGTTTCCTGAGTCATCAGTTTGTCAAAATTCCTAAGCAGCGCGCTGCCTCCGCTCATAATTATACCCTTATCTATAATGTCAGCTGCGAGCTCCGGAGGTGTATCTTCCAAAACGCCTTTAACAGCACCGATTATCTGTATGAGTACCGGCCTAATTGCCTCTGTAACCTCGGAGGAGGTAATAACTACAGTTCTGGGGAGGCCAAAAACCAAGTCACGCCCAGATATTTCCAGCTTCTCGTCTTTGGCCAAGGGAACTGCAGACCCAATTTTAAGTTTAATTTCCTCCGCGGACTGATCCCCAACGATCAAATTATACTTTTTCTTAAGGTAGCTTTGTATCGCCTCATCAATCTTGTTTCCGGCAACTCGAACTGATTTGTGGGAGACAACACCTCCCAGAGAAATTACTGCCGCCTCAGTCGAACCTCCGCCAACATCCACTATCATATGCCCCGAGGGAGCCGAAACCGGTATCTGCGCACCAATTGCCGCGGCAAGAGGCTCATCAATTAGGTATGCATGTCCCGCTCCGGCAGAAAGTGTTGCATCAAGTGCCGCACGCCTCTCGACTTGAGTACAGCCTGCGGGAACGCAGATCATAATATCAGGCTTAAAAAATTGAAAACGGCCAACCACCTTCCCTATAAAATACCTAAGCATAGCCTCGGTCACCTGATAGTCGGCTATAACCCCATCCCTCATGGGCCGGCTGGCAATAAGCGCCTCAGGGGTCCTTCCAAGCATTTTTTTAGCCTCCTCCCCAACTGCCACCACTTTATTGTCATCCGCCGAGATGGCAACAACCGTAGGCTCATTTACTACCAGTCCCTCTCCCGCCACCCAAACTAATGTATTAGCTGTACCCAGGTCGATAGCAATATTTTTTCTTAACATAATAATCGGATTATATCAGAGAATCGGAACACTCTGATATAATAGCGGTATGACAAAAATCAGAATCATCTTTTTCCTAATTACCTTAATTGTGGTGGGAGGTATTGGGCTTTTTGCTTCATACTATGCCCGAGGATACAGACTCAACCTCAAAACGCTCAAATTTCAGCCTAACGGCATTTTGGTACTCAAGTCCGAGCCTGACGGAGCCTCAGTTTATATTAATGGCGAACTCAAAACCGCAACTAATGCGAGCATTTCCCTTTCTCCCGGAACTTATGACGTAGAAGTGCGGAAAGACGGTTTTTTCAGCTGGGGGAAAAGGCTAACGATTGAAAAAGAGATTGTTACCCAAGCCACAATCTCGCTTTTCAGGAATGCTCCATCCCTTGCCCCAGTCACCTTTTTGGGAGCCGCAAATCCGGTTATATCGGAAGATGGCTCAAAGATCGCCTTTAGCGTGCTGCCATCCATGGATAACGGGAACGATAAGGCAGGGCTTTGGATACTTGATACCTTTAGTTTACCTTTAGGGTTTAGCGAGGGACCCAAAAGAATTGCCGATGGTGACATGACAGGGGCAGGTTATATTTTCTCGCCTGACGGAAGACAGGTTCTTCTGACAATATCAAATAGTGTGTTCCTAATTGATACGGGATCATTCATTGCTCAAGATCAAAGAATTAATATCGCTTCCAAAAAGGATGCAACACTAACGCAGTGGAAAACTGAAAAAGAAACAAAAGACCAAAACCTCGTCAGGAACTTGCCACCTGACGTTATCGATATCCTCTCTAGAAAATCGTCAAATTTTATCTTTTCGCCAGATAATAATATGGTTCTTTATACAGCAAGCTCTTCAGGGATTTTACCGGAAGGGCTAATTAGACCTCTCCCCGGCGCCTCAACTCAAAGGCAGGAAAGAAATATCCAGATGGGTCATACGTATGTTTATGATATCAAAGAGGACAGAAATTTCTTGATTACCGATCAACCGGTCACCATTAATGATAGCGATAGCACCCAGGAAGGAGCCATAAGATGGATGTCAACAAGTAAACACTTACTTCTAGCGGAGGCGGGTCAAATAATAGTAATGGATTATGATGGCACAAACCGCCAAGTGATTTATTCAGGTTCCTATTTTGCACCTGCCGCGTTTCCCTTTTCAAACACTACAAAACTTCTGATTCTTACGAACCTTGGAGCAACCTCCTCTACCCCAAATTTATACACGCTAACAGTTAAATAATGGTAAAATAGGGGCGTAAACATGCCCCTGTAGCTCAACGGATAAGTAAACTCCGCCTACGGCGTAGCAAGCTTGTCGGTTGGCTACAGTAGCTCGTTCAAAACTCGCCCCTGTAGCTCAACGGATAGAGCAGACCCGTCCTAAGGGTAAGATGGAGGTCCAATTCCCTCCAGGGGCACATTTCGGGGTGTAGTGAATCGGTATCACGTTACGTTCGGGACGTAAAGACACTGGGTTCAATTCCCAGCACCCCGACAAGCGAAGCGCGGAGGGGGCTGGAATTGTTCAATCACGCATCTTGCGGCTAGCGAAACTTTAGTTGAGCAACTAAGCAAGCTAAGTGATATGAAATGCCAGGATTTCATATTCCCAGCACCCCGACAAAGAGAGATTACTTAAAATCAGGGGCGGCTCCTGAAATATAGAGAAATTCTTTCTTGAGCTGAGGAAAGTTTTCAGATACAAACTTCCAATGAGCTTGATTGGATAGTAAATCAGTATCTTTTGGCTCTTTAGTGAGCATTATTTCAGTTGCTTGAAACGCCAACTTCCCTATTTCCTCCGCATCATCAAATCTTCCAATAACCATTGCCCTGGAAAACATATCAGACATAAACCAAGTTATATCAAAAGCAATTGAATGATAGGGATCTTTTGGATCAATCTTTATCTCTATACCTGAGCCTTGAGCTTGATCCAAAGTCGCTTGCGTCAATCCTTTCTCTTTTACATAAGATTTAAGGAGGTCAATTCGCGCCTGATATATTTTTTCCACGGGCGAAGTTCGCAACAGCACCTTATCAATTCCAGGCTGTTGGTAAAAAGTCTCTGCCAGAGCATAAACATGGGCAATATCGTCCTTCAGGTGAGGTTCCTCTTTAAGAACTCGGCTGAGTAGAAGATCAGAAATGTGATTGTACAATGTTTTTAATTCTAAGTCAGGATAGTCAGATCTTTTGATGTCTTGAAGAGGAAAAACTTCGGGAGGGATGTTATTAAATGACAAAGGTTTGACAACTTCATTAATTCTTTTGATAACATCAAGCCGATCTTTGACATTCTCCTCGGTTGTACCACCATAATATTCTGCAGCCTGCTTAAAACTCTCCCTTGCACTAGACGGATAGCGGTAACTAAGTTCGGGGGCGACTTTACTGAATGAACCGACCGGCAGAAGATCGGAGAAGGAACATATTCTTTCCAAACTGCAAAGAGACATATGTTCCTGAAATTTATATTCCCCGAGCTCCTCGGCTGTTAGAGGTGATTCTTTTGACATCATGCAGCGAATTATATGCATACCATTGCCCGGTGTCAAACTTTTTTAGACTTCCAAAACCTCCACAATTTGCTTGAGCATGGTCACAACTACTGGTGCCGAAAGAAGGCTCACGCTTTCTACTCCATTATCGTCTTTTATAGTCCAAGGTTTCTCAATTACGTTAACTTTATCTCCATTAAGTTTGAAGGAATATTCAGGTGTTATTTCATAATCATCGTAATACTTTTCAGCTTCGGCAGCGGCAATATGATTCCTCAAAAGTATCTTGGGAATTCCATAAAGGGCAAAAGCCTTCCTCAAAATTTCTTCATCTTTGTCCAATCTGCCCCTAATTGGCCCGATTCCCAGATTATCCCCTTCTTTTGGTTCCATTCTGAATCCGCCCGTACAACACGGGTTATCGCAGAGCAAATAAAACTTTTTATCTTTTTTATCATATCCATACCTGCTGGTGATAAGAAGTTTGGTATTTCTGGTATTTTTACAGTTGGGGCAAACCACACGGTATTTTATTCTTTCATCAATAACCGACTCAGGAATATCAATCAAGATAAACATATCAGGATCATCCCTATAATCAATTAAATCTCTGAAATAAAGTGAGTAAGAAACTTGGTCAAGCTCCCTAGGAAGTCCATCAATAAATAGAGTTTTACCTTTAAGATCCTCAATTGTAAGCTTTAGAAGTGCTAAAACAAACTCTGTCGGGAGGAGTTTTGATTGTGTACGTCCGGCTAAAGCGTCACAGGCGTCATCAAAAGATATATATCCTCTGTAAAGATCTTTAAGCCTCTCAAATTTATCGGATTTCTTAAAATTCTCCCAATCCGCACTTACATTTCTAACAACATCACCAATGGAGACGAGAGCAACTTTATCCGAACCAAAAATTTCTGTAAAAATCTGTGAATACGTCCCTTTGCCGGAGTTTTTCTTACCTATCAAATAAGCCACAAAGGTATTTTTATCCAAATATTTCTTGATTTTTTCTATCTCCGTACCAGCTTTGGCTTTGAAATAAACTTTGCGGCCCTCGGGGCTATTCAGGTCAAACTTTTTGGTAAGGCCTTTTACTTTTGTACCGATTATGGGAAATTCAAGTCCTTTCATTTCAGCAATTGAACAAATTTTTCTCCACTGGAGTAAGGTCCAATTATAGCCAAATTGAGGCGGGACGGAACAAATAATTTTTTAGCCTCAAAGTTTATATCCTCAAGGCTAACCTTGTCTACTTTCTTATATATCTCCTCAGGCGTTAAAACTTTCTTAAGGAAAAGTTGCTGTTCACCGAAAAATCCGCCCACATCCTTCGTATCCTCAAGCGCCAGAGCCAAATTCCCTTTAAGAAAACCCTTGGCTTTGGCAAGCTCCTTGGAAGATACCCGATACTTGATATTCGATACCAGCCCATAACACTGCTCTAATATCACTTTAATTGCTTCATCTGCTTTTTCCACATTTACACCAGCATATGTTCCCATGTAGCCAATTTCCTGATATCTTTCAGTACTTGTTCTAACTGAATAAGCCAATCCCCGTCTCTCCCTTACTTCAATGAAAAGCCTAGAGCTCATTCCCCCGCCCAAAATTACGGAGAGGAGACTTTGGGCAAATCGGGCCTCGTATCCCCGTCCTTCCGCCATAAAGCCCAAAATAAGATGGGCTTGTTCGCTTTTTTTGGTTTGAAGTTTAAATTGAGGTTCCTTCCGCCCACTCAAAAAATTTGCAGTTAAACTTTTAACTTTTTCGGCGGAGCCGGTTACTCTCTTTTCACTTTTAACTTGACTAAAATACTTTTCAACCAATCTTAAAACAGTATTTTTGTTTATTCCCCCGGCCACAGTAACCAGCATGTTTTCGGGATAATAATGTATCTTTCTATAACTTACAAAATCATCTCTTTTAACCCTCCGGACAGATTTCTCAGTCCCGGCCGTGTCCCAACCCAAGGGGTTACCGGCAAAAGCCAGCTCTTCAAAGATGTCTCCAATTCTCATCATCGGAGTATCTTCATACATCCTAATTTCCTGAATAATGGTTCCCTTTTCCCTTTCTATTTCGTCAGCTTTAATAAGAGGATTAAGAACCATGTCGCTTAGGACATCAAAAGCGGTTTCCAAATTATCTTTACCAGCTTTTATATAAAAATTAGTCCAGTCTTTACTTGTTCCCGCATTAAATTCTCCCCCAATGGCATCAACCGCCTCAGATATTGCTTTGGCGCTGGGACGCTTCCCACTGCCCTTGAAAACCATATGCTCTAAGAAGTGCGAGATTCCGTTTATCCTTTCTTCCTCAAAGCGCGAGCCTGTCTTCACCCAGACGGTCACAGTGGCACTCTCAAGACCCGGCATGGGAACTATCATGACCCGCAGTCCCGAATCAAGGGTATATAGTTGATAGTTCATGTGCGTAATTTTAAATCAAAAACGGCAAATTCTCAATCTACATCCGCTCTGGTGTTTGTATCCCAAGAAGTTTGAGGCCATTTTTAAGAACCTGCCCGGTGGCAAATGTCAAGATAAGTCTGAAGTCTTCGTTTCCTGACCCTATTATCCTGTCTGCATTGTAAAACCCATTGAACTTTTGCGCCAAGTCATACAGGAAGTTACATAACAAGTTCGGTGAGTAAGTTTTGGCTGCTGTTTCAACTACTTCGGAAAAGCGAATTAAACTTCTAAGAACCGAAAGCTCCTCATTGTTCAATTGCTCCATTGCCCCATTGTCAACTTTTAACTTTTCACTTTTACCTTTTACCTTTGCGAGCACGGAGTTAGTGCGAGCAACAGTGTATTGCAAATACGGACCGGAATTGCCCTCCATATTCATCATTTTGTCCCAGTCAAAAACGACATCACTCTTTACCGAATGCATCAGATCAAAGTATTTTATTGCCCCAATCCCCACTTCTTTGGCCACTTTTCCATCACTATTTCCAAGTTTTTTGGCTCTTTCAATTGCTTCCCTAAGTACTTCCTCAAGCTTTACTGTTTTTCCTTTCCTCGTACTAAATTTCTTGCCGTCAGGCGCCAAATATAAACCGTGAGCCGTGTGGACAAGCTGGACCGATTCCTTTACCAACCCCAAAAGCCTCACGGCTGCAAAAAGCTGCATAAAATAAAGCGACTGCTCTGCTCCAACCTCATAAATGACAATGTCAGGGTTCCACTTTCTAACCCTAAACTTAATCGTCGCCAAGTCCCGGGCTGCATAAGTGGTGGCTCCATCGCTTTTCAAAAACATCAGAGGTATTTCAATACCCTCTTTGGACAGGTCAATAATTAAGGCTCCGTCTTTACCCCTTGTCAGATATTTCTTAATAGTAGGATCCTCCATCATTTGTTTCATTTCGCTTTCGTAGTAACTCTCTCCAAAAGCAAAATCTATTTTTACTCCCAGAAGCTTATAAACCTTGTCAAATTCCTCCGTTGAGGCATCAACACACATCTGCCAGATTGATCTAGCCTCAGGGTCCCCTTTCTCAAGCTTACTAAACCATTCTCTCGCTTCACCGGCAAGTTTTGGATTGCTTTCGGACTTTTTGTGAAAGTTGACATACATCTGTTCCATTTTTTCGATTGTTAAATTTTCAATTTTCAATTTTGAATTTTGAATTTCGGCGAGCAGTGAGCCGAATTGCGTTCCCCAGTCTCCCAGGTGGTTATCCCCTACCGTTTCATAACCAAGGAATTT
>Ga0187886_1000578_pt1 | contig 41963 bp, 32 predicted proteins | sample June2016WEW_20_1_FD_133001 | JGI IMG/M metagenome (GOLD analysis project Ga0187886, IMG submission 133001) | Peatland microbial communities from SPRUCE experiment site at the Marcell Experimental Forest, Minnesota, USA - June2016WEW_20_150 | ecosystem: Environmental > Terrestrial > Soil >... | reverse complement strand
GTATCCCTCGCCGCCGGCTACGCTGCCATAGAGAGTGCTATGGGAAATTACCCCATCGTCGGCCCGGTTGAAATAGATATTATCTCCATTTCCGTACGCCGTGACATTAGATATTGTCCCAAATTTCTCAATTTTTATGTTATCCGACCCCCTAACTAATATTCCAATACCGGAGTTATAGGCATAAGTCCCACCGCTTATGAGGTTATTACTGTTGGAATAACCGACTACTGACCTATAGAACATCAGTCCAACAATTGTATTGTACTGAACGGTACAATCTGTAACGGTATGATTCCCGCAATCTTGGAACAAAATGCCAAAGGAATTATTCTTTTCGACGGTGCACGAAGTCAGGGTGATTGAATTTCCACCACTGGGTCCGTTTGCGCTTATAGCACCGCCCCAGGAACTATTTGAACCACAAACGTGAAGGTTTTCGAGGCTAATAAATGCCTTGTTGACCACTATGACTTCGTCTCGTGTCCCGGCCTCAACGCGAGGAGAACTATAAATCAGGCTGGGGTTATTCGTGGAATAGACATATAAGGCGTCCAATCCCCAATACCAATCATAATTGGATGCGATATCACTGATCCCGGTTTTTTTGTTTCCTTTCACCCCATCAAACAAAACAACCCTGGCCTGTGTTGCGAGAGGGGCCCGCCAAATATTCGTCGAATAAGATGTCCAGTCTGTGACCAGGTCGGTGCCGGTAATTACCGGGTCGGCTCCGCTTCCGTATGCCCCAAACGTAATTGGGTTTACGGCAGTACCAGAAGATGGAATTGCTAATCGTTCTCTCCAAACGCCGCCGCGCATAAAAAGCACTTGGTCGCCCGCTGAGAATGATCTCGCATTGATTTTGGCAACGGTGCGCCACGCCGCAGCCGAGGAGGTTCCGGCATTTGCATCATTTCCGTTTATGGAATCCACATAATAAACTGTCCCGGCAAGAAGTTGTGGCGTAATAGAAAAACAAAGAATGATCAAATATTGCCCTATCTTACGCATATGCATCCCTCCAATCTTACCATATGTTGTGACGATCATAGCGCCCTGATTATCCTGGGAAAAGCCAAAAAACTCCACTTTTGGCTGGACAACTTTTCGGGTAAGGCTCCAAGGGTTGAAAATCTCACCTTAGAGGTGGTATCTTGAGGGGAATTGATCAGCGTCGGCTTTAAAAGCGTTGAATAAATCAATGCTCATTCAAAAATTGATCCAGCGACATTTCGGGAAACCATTAGTTTTATCGATGATATATGTTCTGCTGATGTCTATTGTTGCTCTATTCTTTGCTGATCGGACTGTGGGTCGTGTCAAGTTTTGTTCGCAGTTTGGGGGCCATCGTAGCTCACTTCAGTTAGCCGCTTGAGCCATCAGCTCGTGAAGCCTGTCCAAAGATCCTTGGGCCTTGTCCTGTCGGATGTAGCTCCGGTCGTTCTCCCAGTCTTCCGAGTATTCGATGAGGTAGCAGATCGTCAATCGGAGGAAGCTTGGGACCGAGGGGAACACTCCGACCACCCGGCTCCGCCGGCGGATCTCAAGGTTGAGCCTCTCCTGGCCGTTGGTCGACGAGATGCGTTTCTTGTCGACCTCCGGGAAGTCGTAGAACGAGAGCGAGTCCTCAAGGCCTTCTTCCAGGCAGCGGACCGCGTCGGGGAACCGCTTGCCATAATCGTCGATGAGGGCCGCGGTCGCCCGCTTGGCGCTCTTTTTGTCCGGCTCGAGCCAGATTCTCTTCAGATGAGCCGCGAAGCGGCCCTTTTCCTTGTGCGGAACCTTGGCCAGGATGTTCCGCATGAAGTGGACCTTGCAGCGTTGCCACGAGGCCCCCAGCCATTCCTTCCGCACCGCGGCCTGGATGCCCGCGTGGGCGTCCGAGATGCAGAGCGCGGTCCTCTTCATGCCCCTCGCTTTGAGCTTGCGGAAAAAGACCCGCCAGGAGTCCTCCGATTCGTCGAACATGGGCTCCACAGCCAGGATCTCCCGAGAACCGGCCGGATTGACCCCGCAGGCGATCATTACAGCCATCGAAACGACCCGCCCCTCGACCCGGACCTTCTGATACAGGGCGTCGATGATCAGGAAGGGATACTCCTCAGCCAAGGGCCGGGTCTGAAAATCAGCCACCTGCAAGTCGAGCTCCTTGTTGAACTCCGAGACCTGGGAGGCGGAGATATTTTCGATGCCCATCGCGTGGGCCAGGCGCTCGATCTTCCGCGTCGAGACGCCGTTGATGAAGGCTTCCTGGACGACCGCGATCAGCGCCTGCTCGGATCGCTTCCTCTCCGAGATGAAAAACGGCACATAACCGCCCTTGCGGATCTTGGGCACGACCAGGTACACCGTGCCCATCCGGGTGTCCACTCTCCGGGCCCGGAACCCGGAAAAATGAGTCGCACGGTCCTTCGAGTGTTGCCCTTTGGCTGCCCCGACCTTGGCTTCGACCTCGATCCTCATCATCTCGGTCATCACCCACTTGAGCATGGCCAGGAACGGATCTGGCTCCGTGATGAACTGCAATAGCGCCTTTTTGAAGAGTGCCTTATAATGCTGTTGGGCCATCGTAGTAAAACTTCTCCTCTCTTTCGGATTGCCGTTCGAAGAGAGTTTACGATGGCCTCCTCCTCATGTAAATCTGCGAACATTACCGTACACTACCGGACTGTGGCTAATTTTTTCCATGATGACAGTTTCTTTTACATAAAAACAGCTCAGAATATTCATGATGGCAATGGTGCTACTTTTGATGGAATAAATCCGACAAACGGATATCATCTACTGTGGATGTGGCTTCTTGTTTTAATTGCAAAAATCAGCCCTTTCCATGGATTTATTGGTATAAGACTTCTATTGGCCGTGCATGCTCTATTAATCGCTAGTGCAAGTTTGCTTGCAGATCGCTTGCTAACAATATTCAAAATTAAAGTAGGATGGCGGTTGTGTATGGTGGCCGCAATTATTGGAACCACTGGATTTGTGGATTTGGGAGTTGAGTCACCGATTTTATTTTTAGCCTCCTGGGCATTTATTTACGCCCTGGTAACTCTGTCAAATAAATCTCAATCATCTTGTTGGGACACTTTAATAATTATCGTGCTGTCAACCAGCGTCTGTCTTGCACGAACCGACGCGATCTTGCTGGTTTTAGCATTATCCATGGCTATATTTTATGGAGTCTGGGATCGAACTCGAGCACCCGCACTTGTTGTCCGGAGTTTGTTGAAAACAGTATTTCCTGCAGTCATTACTCTCTTGACAGTCGGCTTGTATAACCTGGCAAATTATGGCCATTTTGAGACCATATCTAGTTTTCTGAAGATTCACTGGCCGGGAACCTTTGCTACAGGGTGGTTTGGCGCTTCGATTCTAGGCATTAAGGTGCGATTGGTCGGTATTTTGTTGATAGCAGTCTGTGTACTAATTTACCTATCGACCAATGCTATCAAATCTAATAAAATGCCAAAAAAGGATTTTTATCATAATTTTGAGTTAGTCTTGATCGGCGCCAATGCATATGTAGTAATGTTTATGGTTGTGTTGCTTTTTTTCGCTACGGGCGCAATAGCGTCATGGTATTTTGGGCTTAGCTTAACGATAGTAATAGTATCTGGTATTTATGTGGTTGCTTCAATTTTAGAAAAGCTCCGTTCAAGAGGATTCCGTTTGCTTGATGATCGTATCCTGAGTACCATTCTTTCGATAGTTGTAATTCTATCAATAGGATTATATGTGTCTAAGCGATTTACCAGCCATTATCCCGAGAGCAAACTTCTCCTCGCCAAATGGGTCTTTCAGAACATCCCAAATGATCAACCTATTTTTCAGGTAAGTGGGACAGGTTTTGTTGGGTACTTTAGTGAACGACAGGTGATTAATGGAGATGGATTGATAAACAGTTGGGAATATCAAGATTTTCTAAGAAAAGGCAAAATTGAAGAGTACTTGAAGGATAAAAGGGTGAAATATATTATTTCAAACCAGGCCCCTCAAGAAGGTCGAGTTCCAGTGGATATCCCTCAATGGAGAAAGAGTTCTGCATTTGATTTTCATTTGGGCTCAGCGCTCTTATCAAAAGCATTGTATGCAGTTGATGATAAATACGCTGTATTCCGTATAGGAGATTTCGATTTCGGAAAATGAGCGAGTGTCAGATATTCTGTCTAATCTTCGTTATCGCACAAAATTATATTCCCCCTCCCGGCTTCTGAAAGGCTCCCGATATTGGGTCCGTATGCCTCGGTATACGGGTTCAGGCCATTGACACATTCCGGCGGCTGGGATATCCTTACTTTGTGAGGGGAAGGGTTGATTCTGAGCCCGAGGCCGGCCGTTCTATGCCGTGCGAAAAAAGGAATTCCCCATCCTCTTACACGCTGAGGAAGCCTTCGTTTGCGTGGCTTGCTCTAAAGGTTTTTCTTGGCTTGAGATTAGGATTCAGGCCATAAAGTGTAATTTCAGAAAAGTTTTTTTGCATAACGCAGAAAAATATAGGGAGAAAAAACTATGCTGCTGTCCCTTATAGTTCCTGTTTACAATGTTGAAAAATACCTCCCCGCGTGCATTGACAGCCTGCTTAAGCAGAGCCTGACGGATTTTGAGGTCATACTCATTGATGACGGTTCAATAGACCGCAGCGGCGCAATTTGCGACGAGTACGCTCAAGCAGACAGCCGAATTCGTGTTATACATAAGCAAAACGGAGGTCTTTCAAGCGCAAGAAATGCAGGACTTGAAATAGCGCAGGGCAAGTTTGTCGGCTTTGTTGATAGCGATGACGGCGTAAGCCCATGTATGTACGAGGTGCTGTGCGCAACTTCTGAAAAATACCGGTGTGATACTGTGGCTGCGGACTATGTTTCCAGTACTGATGAGTTGTGCTGCGATTCGATCGCCGCACTGAAGACGCATGCAGAGATTTTTGAAGACCGCGAAAAGATCCTTGCAGAGTATTTCAGCCATCGTGGTAACCACCTTTGCGCAATGCTTTTCAACAGAAGGCTTTTTGACGGACTTGCTTTTGAGGTTGGCAGACATTCAGAGGATGTCATACCATTGTATAAGCTGGCTTTGAAAGCCGAGAAAGTTGCCCGGCTGAAGCTGCCACTATACTACTATAATCAGGATTCGGAAAGTCTTTGCCGCAGTCAGCTGAAGGTAAAGGATTTTTATTCAATTGAGGCAACGAGGTCAGTTGCCGAGGATGTCAGAGGACAGTGCCCGGCAGTGTTTGACAAGGCAATCCTACACTGCTACAAAGCGATTTTCAATATCGTAAACAAGTATGCAATGCGCGGCGCGACGGACGATGCGGCCAAACAGCTTAAAAAAAGTGTCAGGGGCTACAAGTCTGAGCTGAGAGGCAACTTTTCCGCCGTTTTAGGCAGCGACTATTTTTCAAAGAACGATAAGCTGCAAATAGCAGTTCTTTGCATAAGTTTTAACGGCTTTTGCCTTTTAAAGCAGCTTTATAAAAAAGGTACCAACAGGCAAGTTCAGCCAATTTAGAAGATTAAACGAAAGCTAGAGATGAGAATTGGTAAAACCCAATCCGAAGATTCAATGAATATTCACGGAAAGAAAGAAGGATTTTCTCCCTGATGCGTAAAGTTCTCATCCTGGGCATAAATGGTTTTACGGGCATTCATTTTCAGAACTATATTCAAAACCGTCAACTCAACATAAAATACAGTTTGTGCGGAGTTGATTTACAGATCTGCAAACGGATCAATATGAAATACATCAGGGCCGACGTGACCGGTCCGGGAGTGCTGGCCCGGATCATCAGGCGGGAAGCGCCGGACTATATTATCAACCTGATCGGAACCTTTACCGGGCGTGATTTCAATGAATATCTCCGGCTCAACGTGATCATCCCGCAGGTCCTGCTGGAGTCCGTCCGGCAGGCGGGTGAACAAGCGCGAGTCGAAAAAATCCTGCTGGCCGGTTCCGCGGCAGAGTACGGGACGCCGGAGCGGATGCCGATCCGGGAACATTTTCCGCTCAACCCGGTCAACTTTTACGGACTTTCCAAGGTGATGCAAGCACAGTTGGCCCGGTATTATTACAGCCAGTACCACGTCCCCGTAGTTTTGGCCCGGGCTTTTAATATCATCGGCGATCATCTTTCCACAGCGCTCTCCATTGGTTCGTTCATCCAACAGATCAGAGAGGCGCGTGACGGAGATACTATCTATACTGGCAACCTGAATACGAGGAGAGATTTTCTGGACATTGACGATGTGATTGACGGGTACTGGAAAATCCTGACCCGGGGCCGGCCGGGTGAAATCTATAACCTCTGCAGCGGCCGTTCCGTCTTTATCAGTGATATCCTGGATGCTCTGATCCGGAAATCGGGCAAGAAGATCAACATTGTGGTGAAGGCTGAGTATGTGAAAAAAAAGGATATCGCGGACATCTACGGCGACAATTCCAGGCTGAAAAAGGCCACCGGGTGGAGAGCGCGGGTGAGCCTGGAACAGTCAATCAACAGAATTTTTCACTCATGAAGATGCCTTTTCTTCCCATTTGTTTCCCAATGAACAGAGGCATTTGTACGGTATCTTTGTTTGATCGGATCGATTCAAGGCGAAGCGATGTTTTGGATTAGCCTAGTATTTTTATTGCAAAAATAAATTACCGGTAAACATGTGCGGAATTTTTGGCGTATTTAATGTTCGATCTTCTAAGCCCGTCGATGAAACGAGGGGCCGGATGGCTTTGAGGACGCTTTTGCATAGAGGTCCAGATGCCCACCACTTGCGTAGAATCAATGATCAAACTTTGTTGGGGCATTCACGCCTCTCTATTATTGACCTGGTGGCTGAATCGGATCAGCCTATGGAGTACGAAAACCTGTTCATAACGTTCAATGGCGAGATCTACAATTACATAGAACTGAGGCAACAACTGGTAGAAGCCGGTTATACTTTCAAAACTAAATCAGACACAGAGGTTATACTCATTAGTTATCTCCATTGGGGTGAAGCGTGTGTCAATCGGTTTAATGGCATGTGGGCGTTTGCAATTTATGACACCACAAAAAATATTCTATTTTGTTCACGCGATCGGTTTGGCGTGAAGCCCTTCAATTTTCTTTTTGAAGACGGGCAGTTCATCTTTTCTTCTGAAGTAAAAGCGATTATTAAGTATGCACCTGCGTTTCGTACTCCTAACTATAATGCCATTAGTTGTTATTGCCGCGAAACGGTAGGAGCAGAGGCGGAAGAGACGTGGTTCAAAGATATCTTTAGGCTGCCACCGGCAACGAACATGACCATTTCGGCTGACGGTATAAAGCGCACCTCGTATTGGAATTATCCTTCCGTGATTAATGCAGATCTTTCATTCGATCAGGCAGTTTCTTCGTATCGAGAGCTGATGCATGACTCCGTTCGTCTCCGGATGCGAAGTGATGTTAAAGTAGGGTTGACACTTTCCGGAGGTTTGGATTCAACCACCATTGCGTATGAAATGGGTAAGCTGACGCCTGAGCAAATCAATTCATACACGGCCAGTTTTCCGGGCGAGTCTTTTAATGAAGCTTCAATTGCCGCAAAATCAGCCACAGACTTTAATCTTAAAGGCCACGAAGTGGTTGTGGATTATTCAAAGTATGTCGAAAATCTGCAGACCATTATTTACCATCTGGAGTCGGGCCATGGTTCTCCGGCAATTTATCCGCTCTGGGCTATCACAAAGCGGGCAAAGCAGGATATTACAGTTTTTCTGGAGGGACAGGGTGCAGACGAATTATTGGCCGGCTATGTCAATTCTACTTTTGTGGATCATTTTCTTGAGTTGTTGTCAACAGGAAAAATAAGCCAGGCCATATCAGAATTGAATTTTCATCGTAAACATTGGCCGTTACTTCGATCTATCTTACTCTACTACCGGCAGACATTGGGCATGGATTTGCAAAAATTCTATCGTGGTATGCGGGGATTGGAAAAAATATATAAAGGTCCATTGGAGGAATATACACCCTACCGGCTATCGCGCGATGAATCAGACCGGTTTGGTGATATGCTCAACCGTAGATTATATAAGCAACATCGAACCTGTATGGTAAATTTACTTCATTATGGAGATGCTATTTCCATGATGCATTCACTGGAAAACAGACTTCCATTTATGGACTACCGGTTGGTGGAGTTTGTATTTCAGTTACCAGGTAGTTATAAAATATCGCATGGCTATGGAAAGTACATTCACCGGATGGCCTATCAGCACGATCTTCCAGCTGAAATAGTCTTTAATAAAACGAAACTCGGATTTGTTTCACCGCTTTATAATTTATTCCACAAGGAGTCGCCCGCATCGACAATTCTTAGGTCAGACATCTTTCGGCAACGCGGTATTTTTCATCCGCACCATATCGATGGTCTGTTAAGGGCGCACCAACAGAGTGCCCGGGATAATTCCCGGATTTTATTCAAGACGCTGAGTACAGAACTGTGGTTTAGAAATTTTATTGACGGTATTGACTAAGGAAGTTATTATTATCCAGGGAGAAATTCCCAGTTACAAAATTCGCTTTTTTGAAAAATTACGATTGTGCATTCGGGTAAGCCTGTTAAATACGTTCATGAAAATTTATAGACTTGCCGATAAAAAAATCAGTTTGGCGGACATCAGGTTTCAGTTCCTGAGTGTTGCTGTTTTATTGAATTTGATGTTGTTATTGTTCCGCTGGATGTTAGTTGGCTTTCTACTGTTTTACTTTGCCCTTTCAGCAGGCCCAAATCGTATTTGTTGTGGGGCCATGGAATGGATTGGATAAATCTTCTTGGGCAAACAGCATGCGAAAGCGTATGATTCGAAAGTCAACCGCTTTAATTTTATATGGAGATGAATCGGCAGCATATGTTAACGGATTATCCGATCAGGTCTTTATAGCGCCCAATGCCGTTCATGTTGCAAATGCTTTGCTTGGTGATACAATTTATCGATATACATTAGCATCGGTCACCTAAAGTTGACGTTCGTGGGCCGGAAGCCGCCGCCCGCCCATGCCTTCGAGCAGGTCGCGTTGATGGCGGCCGGGGAGAGTGGGGGGCAAGAATAGCGGGTGATTTTGAGAAGCGGGGGGCCAAGTCTCGTTTGGCCGCTTTCTCGGCGATTCAGGCTGAAAATCGGCCGGTGGAGGCTCCGGGCCACCGGATTTCGAATTCTTGACACCTGTCCGGGGTCGGGATATCCTTATTTTGTGAGGGGAAGGGTTGATTCTGAGTTCATGAACGTTTGCTGATAACAAGAAGATGACGGCTAATAAGATTCAGCAAAGGTTTAAAGTTTTATTGTTAAATCCTTATATCGGCACATTTCGAACAGAGCTTGTTTTTCAGGCACGCTCCATTTGCCAGCCGCTTACGCTGGGCATCATTGCTCAGTTTTTGAAAAAGGCAAAATTCGATTTTACATTTTTGGACGGCAATGCTCTTGACCTAGGCCCTCAGGCCGTATTGAAACTCGTGAAGGATATAGAACCGACCGTCATTGTCACCACGACGACGCATGACATCGATTATGAGCAGCCGAGGTTATCCCTCAAAGATATAAGCGACATTGCAGCTGGTCTTGATCCTTTGATTTCCCTGATTGTCATGGGTACTCATGGTACTGTCTGGCCGATGAAAACAATGGACGAGATTCCTAACGTATCAGTGCTGGTTCGCGGGGAACCGGAACTGACCGCCTGGGAGACGATTCTGGCTTTAAACGATGGGGAATGCCTTGATTCGGTGCCAGGCATATCATTTAGAGATAATAACGGCTCGATTTGTCATAATCCTGATCGGCCTTTTATAGAAGATCTGGATTCTTTGCCTCTGCCAGCATATGAATTAATGCCGATGGACAGGTATGTTTCACCTTATAGGAATACGATGTCTAAATCGGCGGCCATTATTACCAGTAGGGGATGTCCGAACGGCTGTTACTTCTGCTGCACTCACCTGATGGGCGGGCGAAAGCTTAGAGTTAAATCGATTGCCAGAGTTATGGAAGAAATCTCGCTTCTGGTGAAAGATTATGGGGTTCAATTTATTCACTTCATCGATGACACATTCAATTTAGATTATGATCGGGTGAGGAGCTTGTGCATTGAAATGATCAAAAGGGACCTCTCTTTTGGTTGGAACGCCCAGATGGTCCTGCCTCGAAATGACGAGCAGGAGCGTCGATTCGTTGAATTGATACCCCTGATGAAAGAGTCCGGGTGCACTGGGGCTTCTATTGGGCTAGAGGCGGTTCCCGAGGCTACTCGGCAATATATTCCAAAGAGCGATCCTGCCCGTTTTGTGCGGATACATCACGCTGCCAAAGAAAACGGCCTCCCCGTTTATCCGAACAATATGTTTGGGCTCAGAGGGGAGACAATGAAGACGCTTCAAGAGCAAGATGAGTTTTTCACTTTGTATGGAGGGGTAAAGCGTTTTCATCGTTCTGTTGTCATTCCGCGGCCTGGGACAAAGCTGTATGACATCGCGCTCAGGAAAGACCAGGTATGCCCTGAGGATTCATGGGAAAAGATTGCGGAAATTGCGGGTCAGGTTGGTAACGAACTGACGAGAAGAGATCTTCTTGAGAACATCGCCTACATGGATGAGTTGGAAAGGGATTACAAGGAAAAACATGGGATGAAATCCCGCAAGGTATGAAGAAGAGGAGGGATATTTTGCAGACATTCGACAATAAGGATTTAGAAAACCTTAAGGCAGTGTTAGACAAAGGAGACCTTTGCTCCGTCAGGGGCGGAATGACTCCTAAGTTTGAGAAAACCTTTGCGGAGAAAATCGGTGCGGAGTATGCCGTTGCGATGAACTCAGGAATGTCAGCCCTTCATGCAGCAGTGGCAGCCGCTGATGCCGGGCCTGGAGATGAAGTGATCTGCGATCCAATGGTGCAATTCGGGGCGATGGCTGTCTTTTACAACAATGCGGTGCCGGTCTTCGCAGACATAGATCCTGGGACCTATTTGATTGATCCAAGATCGATAGAACAGAGAATCACTGACAGAACCAAGGCCATCATATGCACGCATCTCTGGGGATTGCCTTGTGACATGGAAGAAATAATGGATATCGCAAGAGCTCATCAGATCACGGTAATAGAAGATTGCGCCCACGCACTTCTTGCTCAATATAAGTCCCGCTTCACAGGTACATTAGGCCACATTGGTGTATTCAGCTTTCAGATGTCAAAGCAGTTGGGACTGGGTGATGCTGGAATGGCCACAACAGCGGATCCTTTTTTGTATGAGCGCCTGCTCGACGGGTCGGGGGTTCGTGGGCTTGCGACATTTCCACGACTAATGTGGAATTACAGGTTGAATGAACTTGTTTCAGCGGTCGGGCTGGCTCAACTCGAAAAGGTAGAATACTACGTTGAAGAACATATAGAACGAGCCAGGATCTATAACGAAACCTTGGCAAATATAGGGTGTCTTCACGTCCAGATTTGTCCTCCGGACCGAACTCACAGTTACCACTTATGGGCTGCTTGCTTAGACACGGAGGAAATTGGGTGGAATCATATGGGGTTAGAGCGCTTGTTGGCGGAAAAAGGGGTTCTGGCAAGGATCGGTTACATCGGGAAGCCTGCCTACCTCCACGATGTTTTTAGGGGGCCGCTTGCTTACGGAAAAGGATGCCCGCTCTCATGTCCCTATTATTCTAGCCCAGTCAGATACCAGCCGGGGCTTTGCCCGGAGGCTGAAAAAATCATGCCGAATATGCTTTTGGTTCCCCTGAAATGGAATAGCAGGGAAGATCATCGGGATAATGCTGAAAAACTCAAAATCTGTCTGAAAGCATTTTCTGAATGAGGCCTAATCGGTTGCTCAACACAATGAGACACGACATCAAAGCGTTTCCTATACGGAATGTTCATATAGCTTGACATTCCCGGCGCAACGATATTATAATAAATATGTTAAGGATCGGCCAAGACTAGTAAACAAAGTGATGGGAATTGGGGTGCTGTATTATCTATTCTTGTTTTCTCTTCTTGACCGCGATTGATTGCTATGATCCTTGCCTCGGCCAGCCGAAGGCATGGTTTGTGGGCCGTAGCCCTCCTAGACCCAAGGGCGGTAGCTTGTCTTTGGGAAGGTAAAAATGAATCCTATTGATTCGACTTCGCCCCTTTCGAAGGATCCTGGCGACAGAGTAGAGCTCATCGACCGGGCCGCGCAGTCAGTCAAATGGTCCTTCCTTTATAACGCGATTCCACGCTTGGTAACCCCTTTTTCCACTATGATCCTGGCCGCTCTTTTGACGCCCGCCGATTTCGGGCTGGTCGCGATATCAAACTTGGTGATAGCTCTGGCGCAGATTGTCGTCCAGTTAGGATTGGGGCAGACAGTGATTCAGCGTAGGACACAAGTGGAGGAGGCGGCTTCGACGGCGTTATGGGTCAGTCTGCTCTTGTCTGGGGTGCTATATCTTTCGCTCTGGGTCGCCGCCCCGAGTCTGGCCGCGGCCTATAAGAACGCGCACGTCGTCGATGTCATCCGTGTCGCCGCCCTGGCGTTGCCGCTGTCCTCCCTCTTTGCCATCCCTTCAGCCCTGCTGAGGCGCAACATGGAGTTCCGCCGCCTCTTCTGGATTAACTCCTCGGTTCTCGTCGTCTCGGCCCTTGCCTCCGTGATTCTGGCGGTGCTCGGCGCCGGGGTTTGGGCCCTCATCTTGGGGCCGATGGTCGGCATGACCATCAGCACTGCTCTTGCCTGGAGACTCTCCTCTTGGCGGCCGACGTTCAAGATCCACGGGCTCGTCCTGCGCTCCATGCTCGGCTTCAGCAGTTGGGTGATGGTGGCCGGCTTCCTGAACTGGATGTTCCTCTATGCTGGCAGCACTATTGGCGGCTTGTTCTTAGGCGTCGAGGGGCTGGGAGTTTTTTCTCTCGGTTTCACAATAGCGATTGTGATACCGTCCTTCTTGGTCGCGGCAATCGGGGACGTGACTTATCCCACGTTTTGCAAGATGCAGGAGAATCCGCGGGACATCGGCGAGGACTTGGCCAAGGTGCAGTCGTTGGCGGGAGCGGTCCTCTTTCCGGTGACGCTCGGCATTTCGGCCATCGCCCCACTCGTAGTCCATCTGCTCTATGGATCAAAGTGGGCAGGCTTGGGAACAGTGATATCGGTCCTGGTCATCATGCCCGGACTGGGGCATGTCTGGTCGCTCAACGAAACCGCTTATCAAGCGATCGGGCGGCCGGATCTTTGGACAAAAGTCTCTGGGCTCTCCCTGCTGGTCATGTTGCCAGTATTGTGGCTGATGGGCCACCGGGGATTGGTGGCGTTCACTCTCGGCCGTTTTGGCGCCGGCTGGATCCTTCCTCTGGGCAACATCTATCTGACCGCCCGTATTTTGAAGGTCGGGGTTCGCGGCCAGCTCAAGGCGTTCGGCCCGCCTCTCTTGATTTCCCTGGGGATGTTCGTCGTGGTCGTACTATTAGTGCGGCTGGGAAGCACTTTCGAAGGAGTCATCGGGTGGATCAAACTGCTTGCCATCGTCGTTTTCGGGGGCACCACCTATCTCGTGCTGGCGCGGATCTTCCAAAGGGAGTTGTGGGACCAGATGTTCCTGAGCCTTCGGCGGGTATTTTCATGAGCAAAGACGTGGGGCCGCGTGCGGCCGATCTGGCATACGTAAGTCCAGGCCCCGCAGCGTGCTCCTGCTCGCGCGGGAAACAATTCTCTTCACCGAAAGAGTGGTCAGCATGAAGAACATCGAGAAAAAGGGTTTTTCCGACGCGCAGGGAATCAGCCTCTCTGAGCTGTGGCTGATAGCCCTAAAGAGAAAGTGGATTGTGATCACCACGGCCCTGGCCGTGCTCGCGGTGGCCACTCTGGTTTCATTCCTGGTCACCCCGATGTATACGGCCGAGGGCCAGGTCCTCATCGAGCGGGAACCGAATATCCTGAGTTTCGAAGACATCCTCCAGATCGAACCGTTCAACGATGATTATTATCAGACCCAGTACAAGCTTCTCCAAAGCAGGTCTCTCGCCGGGGACACCATTGACCGGATGAAATTGTACGAAAACAAAAAGTTTGTGAAGGCCGCTATCAAGGACCGGGAGCCTCGGGCGGAGGATCTGAAGAACGACCCTCTCGCTCGGAGGAAGCTAATCGATTCGTTTCTGGGGCTCCTGAATATCCGACCGGTCAGCAAGACGCGGCTGGTCCGGGCCAGCTTCAGCGACCCGGATCCGAAGCTCGCGGCCGAGACCCTGAACGCGCTTTTCGAGGCCTACATCGAAATGAACGTCCAGAAGAAGTATCAGGCCACGGAGCAGGCGACGGATTTCCTCGCGAACCAGATCGCGGCCGTCCGGGCTGAGATCGAGGGCAACGAAAAGAAACTCCAGGAATATGGGAAGGAAAAAAACATCATCGCCTTGAGCAGCACCGAGAATACCGTCATCGAGAGGCTCGGCGAATTGAACAAGGTCCTGACCGACGCCCAAATCGACCGTGTGAACAAAGAAACATATTACAATGAGATTCGTCTGGCCACGCCGGACTATATCCCGGACGCCCTGAGCAATCCGCTGATCCAGAAATTGCGAGAGGACTACAGCCGGCTATACCGGGAATTCGTCAAGAGAAGTGATAAGTACCTTCCCGACTTCCCGGAGATCCAGAGTCTCAAGGCCGAATTGGACACGGCCAAGAAAGCCATGGAGGACGAGACCCAGGCCCTGATCAAGCGGGCCTACAGCGATTTCCAGGCGGCGCTCACGAAGGAACAGGCGCTAGCCGGAGTGTTCAACGCGCAGAAGAGAGAAGCCTTCCAGCTCAACAGCAACGCTATTCAGTACAACAGCTTGTTGATTCAGATTCAGAACCAGAAGAACCTATTGGAATCGCTGATGAAGCGGAAGAGCGAAACCGACGTTTCGTCGCGTCTGAAAGGCCTCCGGACGTCGAATATCTGGGTCGTGGACAAAGCAGAGATCCCGTTGTCGCCGAGCAGTCCCAAGAAGGTGAAAAATATGATCTTGGCCCTGATGATCGGCGTGTTTGCCGGACTGGGGCTGGCGTTTGTGTTCGAACGCCTGGACAACACGGTTAAGGATTCTGACGATATCAAAAAATACGCGGGACTTCCAATGCTAGGAATGGTCCCGGCGTTCTCCAAGCACGGACGGATGACGGGATATGATGAGACGCCCGAGGAGGAGAATATGGAATCCGGGGAGAAGGCGAAGCCGGCCTGGACGCATGTCCTGGAACGACCCTGGACAGTGGCCGGCGTGAGGAAGCCCGAGCCGAGCGGGGGCGAGCCCGAATCGATGGACCTCATCGTCCACTTTTCCCCGAAGTCCTCCTTCGCTGAGTATTATCGCTCGATCCGGACGACGCTGCTGTTCTCGACGGTGGACGCGAAGATGCGGGCGTTGGCCGTCATGAGCCCTTTGCCGCAAGAGGGGAAGACGGCAACGACCTGTAATTTGGCCGTCGCGCTGGCCCAGGCTGGAAAGCGCGTGGTGATCCTCGATGCTGACCTGCGCAAACCTCGTCTGCACAAAGTGTTTCGGGTCATGAATTTGAACGGGTTGACAAAATACCTGACGGAGGACCTTGCCTTGGAAGATCTGTTGCATGCTACCCCGATCCCGACACTTTTTCTGATCAATTCAGGGCCCGTGCCGCCCAATCCCCTCGAGCTGCTGGGATCGGAGAAGATGGCGAAGCTGATCGGCCAACTCAAGGAGGATTTTGACTTCATTCTTGCGGATACCCCACCCCTGCTGGCGGTAAGCGACGCGCTCGTTCTCGGAGCGCGGCTGGACGGGGCGATCCTGGTCGTGCGGGGGGGGCGGACTCCCCGGGAGGCTTTGAAGCGGGCCCAGGAGACGATGGCGGCCCACAAGATCAACTGCTTAGGGGTCATCATCAACAACGTCCAGATGCGTGATTTTGACGAATACCATGTCTCGTCGTACTATAAGTACCGCGGGCGGACCGAAGCATGATCGACCTTCACACTCACCTTCTCCCGGATTGGGATGACGGCGCGGCCGACTGGGCCGAGTCCGACCGAATGATTGAGGTGGCCCGGGAGGACGGCATCACCAAGATGGTTCTGACGCCGCACGTTTTCCGGATGACCAAGGACGGCAACGACGGGAGAGGTCTCAAGGCCCGGATGCGAGCATTCCTCGAACAGTCCAACTCCCGCGAGATCGATTTCTTCCCCGGGGCCGAGGTCCATGTCCACCCCGACATGATCGCGCACATCAAAGATTTCGACCTGACCGTCAACGGGTCGAATTTTGTCTTTATCGAGTTCCCGGCCGAGCACTTGCCGGGCGGGGCGACAAATCTCGTGTATCAGATGATGCTCAACGGGCTGATCCCGATCATCAGCCACCCGGAGCGGAACGCCGTGTTCGCCCGGTCGCCGGAGATCCTCTATGATTTGATCAGACAAGGGGCCATTGCCCAGATCACTTCGTTGAGCATCACGGGTGGATTCGGTACGCATGTGCGGAAAACCGCTGAGCGTTTTCTTCGGCACGGTCTTGTGCATCTGATCGCAAGCGATGCCCACAATGCGGACACGCGGCCACCGCAATTGTCTGAAGCTAGCAAAAGGGCCGCGAAATTTGTGGGAACGGCAAGGGCCGAAGCCATGGTGACGACGGTTCCGGCTGCCATATTGGAAAACGAACAGATTCCGGACCTCGGAGAGCCGATCAGCCCGGGGGAAAAAGAATAAGTTCCACTTTCTTGCTTGATGATTTAAAGAACACGATGATACGTTTTTTTGTCGCCGAGGAGGAGAAGTGAGCCAATACTGGCAGGGGAAAAGAGTACTCGTCACGGGCGCTGGCGGATTCATTGGCAGCCACCTTGTAGAACGGCTCGTTGCCGAGGGTGCTATGGTGCGCGGCTTTGTGCACTACAACTCGCGGAGCCACATAGGATTTCTATCTCTTGTGCCGAAAAATATCATCGAACAAGTACAAATGATAGCGGGAAATTTGTGCGATCCAGACACGATTCATAGGGCCTTAGAGGGCTGCCAGGTCGTTTTCCACCTCGGTGCAATTATTTCCATTCCTTACTCCCTTCAGCACCCGTTCGAAGTAGTCGAGACAAACATATTGGGCACCATGAGCGTATTGAGGGCCTGTCAGAGAATGCGGGTGGAACGTCTCATCCATACGTCGACGAGTGAAGTGTACGGGACGGCGCGAGGCGTTCCTATGGATGAAAGCCATCAGCTTCATGCCCAATCCCCATATGCCGCCAGCAAAATTGGGGCTGATAAGTTGGCCGAAAGCTTCTACTGCGCCTACGGGCTTCCTGTCGTCACGATAAGGCCATTTAATACCTATGGGCCGCGACAGTCCGCGCGGGCGGTTATCCCGACAATCATAACTCAGGCCCTGAGCCAATCGATTATTAAGTTGGGGAATTTGGAAGTCTCGCGAGATTTCACTTATGTGGCTGATACCGTCGACGGGTTTATCAAAGCGGGAGAAGCTCCTGACGCGGAGGGAAAGACCCTGAACCTAGGAACGGGTTCCGAGATTGCAATTGGGGTGTTGGTCGATAAGATTGTGCGCCTAACCGGCAGTTCTGCGAGGATTGAAGTGGATTCCGTCCGTTTGCGCCCCGCCGGCGCCGAAGTGTCGCGCTTGGTGTCCGATAATTCCCTGGCCCATGCTGTCCTCGGCTGGACGCCCCGAATCAATTTTGAGACCGGACTGAAACAAACCATAGATTGGATCAGAGGACATCTCGACCTATATCGAATCGGTTTCTATGAGTTTTAACAAAGGGGAAGCGTTATGAAAGCCGTTGTGCTGGCGGGGGGAAAAGGGACTCGTCTCTTGCCTTATACCAGGATCCTGCCAAAACCGCTGATGCCCATCGGCGACATGCCCATTCTCGAAGTGATCTTGCGCCAAATGAGAAGGGCCGGTTTCGATGATGTCGTACTCACGGTTGGACACCTTTCAGAGTTGATGCGGGCATTCTTCAGGGACGGTGAACACCTCGGCCTGCATATCTCTTACAACTATGAGGACAAGCCCCTGGGGACGGCAGGACCCATCGCGCAGATTGAAGGCCTCGATGATCCCTTTCTTGTGATTAATGGCGATGTTCTAACCACGCTAAACTTTGGAGAGTTGATGCGCTTTCATAGAGAACAGCAGGCAGTCGCCACGATCGCGGCGCATCACCGCAAAGTCAACATTGACCTAGGGGTCATTCAGTGGGATGCCAAGCCCAAGATTGGTGGGTACATCGAGAAACCGACCTACGAGTTTTGTGTCAGCATGGGAGTATATGTGTTTGACCCGCACGTCGTTCAGTACATCCCTATCGGCGAATATCTGGATTTCCCAGATTTGGTTCACAAGCTCATCGACGCGGGGGAAAAAGTCATTGGTTATCACTTTGATGGGTATTGGCAGGATCTAGGCCGCCGAGAGGATTATGAGCAAGCATTGCAGGATTTTGAAAAGATGCGCTCCCAGTTTTTGCCTGAAGCCTAAACCCGTCAAGTGGCGTAGGCCGTGAAAACAGTTTTAGCCTTTTTGAGTAAGCTCACTATGTCAACAAACCAAACCCCTATCGGAGTTTAATAAGAACTAAAGATGGATATCCCCCTCTTGGAGATTCTCGGCCAATTGGATATCCTCGGACTTCTGGTCCTGGCGTTGGCCGGCTTGTTCATGGTTTATTTAGCAGTGACAAGCAAGGTCCACGGCTTATTTTTCTTCCTCGTGCTCGGCGCTTCGCTAACGGGCTCTACGGTTTCACTCTTTGACAATCTCGGCTCGATCATGCGATGGATCGCTGCCCTATTGCTGGTCCTGTCGGCTCTACTTCTGAAGAGGATTAATGTCCCATTAGGCCCTCTGCTGTTCCTGGGCTACGTGGCCTTCGGATTCATTTTTTTATTCTTCTCGAACTCGGATAACTATCAATTTCAAAGAGGTGCACTCCTCATAGTTGTTGCTGCTGCGGTTCCTTTGGCTTACGGCAATCAGTCTTGGCGGACTTTCCAACTGTCCCTCATTGGCACCGCAATCATCGCCACGGCTTATTCAGCCTATAATTTCGCTTCGCTTCCCGGACATTTAGGCGATGCTACTAGGCTATCGGGATATGTCAAAGGCACGCCTTGGTTTGCAATGGTCCTCGGCGGGTTGCTGCCCTTTTCGCTGTGGGGGTTTTGGAATGCCCCTTCCCGAGGGCTTCGCCTGATATCCGGCACAGGATTTTTGTTGGGAACGATCATGCTCGTGTTCAGCGGTCAGCGGGCCGGGACGATTGCCGGGCTGTTGGGTGTTACCCCGTTGTTATTGACGAACTTAAGTAGACGTAAAACCATGGGGTGGGCGGTTCTGATGCTCATCGTTCTTTCATCCCTGGGCTTTTACTTCTTCCGGCAATCCAGCGGCGAACGAATGGACTTTCTTTTGCGCCGCTACGATCGTGCAGCGGGTATTAATGACAGGGATGTCATCTGGGGAGAGGCCATTGCCGAGATCAACAAGAATCCCCTCCTGGGGCGGGGAACGGGCGGGGCCGAGACGTTTTATACCATCAGCTTTCATAATACCTGGTTGGAGGTGTGGTACAACACGGGTTTGCCAGGGCTCGTCCTCTTCGTCGCTGCGCAGATTTACTTTTTTCGGAGGATCTATCTCCTGGGGCGGTCCCATAGAGACCCCGAGGCCCGATCTATTCTTGCCCTGGCCATGGGATACATGTTGGGTTTTCTGGTCTTATGCATGTTCGAGAGCATCGGCGCGGGAGCGAGCAACGCAAATATTGTTCTGTACTTATTCTTGGGCGTATTAGTATCCAAGAATGACCTGCTTGGATCTTTCGCTCAGCGCGGCGGCGATTCGGAAACGGCGTCTGAAGCAACGCCCGCGTGAACTCGTGAAACATTTTCATTGGTCAGTTTTTGTACATACGGAGAGCTTTTCATGCGTCTTCTCATTGATTGCTTAACTATTGGAAGTCAGGGCGGCCTGAACCTGAGGAACGAACTAGCGAACGCCGTAACGGCCCTGGAACCCAAGAATTGGCAGACCTTCTGGATAGTACCGGATAAGATGGGGGAGCTACCGGGTGGCGAGAAAGCAAATACCATCGTTCATTCGCTGCCAAAACACGGCTGGATCGGCCAATGGCGTTGGTACCAGTACGAGCTCCCGGCTTTGGCCTCCCGTCTTGGGATCGATGTGGTGTATTCTATGTCCGGGATTTTATCGGCACGGATTAGGAAATCGTTTGGCACGATCGTCTCTTTCACAAACATCCTGCCTTTTGCGCCTTTCCGGCATCGACAATACTCCCCTCTGTCCAAAGAGGCATTCAAAGCGCTGCTCCACAAGCATCTCCTATTGACGGGGGCGGGTCGGGCTGACGTAGCCGTTATGTTCTGCCATCGGCTCGTGGACGAGATTGAAGCCCGGGTCACAGGCTTCAAAACAAAATGCTTTACGCAGCTTTATGCAGTGCCAAGCGATTTGAATTTTGAGATTGCTGATCCTCCGCCACATCCCTATGCTCGGAAACCCTATTTCTTCTATTTGTCGCCGGTCCATCCCTATAAAAATCATTTGCGCCTCTTGGAGGCATATCGATTGGCTCTTCACGAAATGCCGGGCCTGCCGGACCTTATTGTGGCCGGCGCCCCGGCCCACCCGCGCACGGTCCGGAAGATCGAGGCCTTCATTCGATCATCCGGACTATCTGGTAAAGCGGCCTACCTGAGAAGATTGCCACGCGAGCAAGTTTCCGCGTGGCTCTATCACGCAGATTTCAACATTTTCCCAAGTCTCTGCGAGGCTAATTCACTCGTTTTCTTAGAGATCATGGGCGTTGGCGGAGCGTTGGCCTGTTCAAACAATACCTTTGATAGACTGGGTGGCGACTCCTATTTTGAGTTTTTCGACCCGGAATCCATCGAGGATATTAAGAATACCCTTCTCAAGTTGGCCTGCGATCCGGCGCGTCTCAAAATCCTCAGATCGAAGGCTTTTGAGCTCGGCTCACGATTCTCGTGGGGCCTCATCGGAGAAGCTATTTGGGCTGCGGCTCAGAAGGCCGAATCTTCTTATAGGGAGAGAAGGAAGATTTATCGTAAATGAATTTTCCGGCAAATGAGGACTTGCTGACTTGAACATAATACACATTTGCCTGCTCAGCGCGTATACCGAAAACCTGTCTTATGATGAAAACTTGCTGCCTGAACAAAACGCCCGCGACGGGCACAATGTTACCGTGATCGCAGACTGCCATACAATAGAAGATGGAGTTGTCGTTGATACCCCTGAAGAAGATAGGACGCTTGCCGACGGTATTCGATTGATCCGAATAAAATACGATAGAATCATAAATGGTTTTATCAGCGGGAAAATCCGTAAAGTTTCTAAGCTCGAAGAAGTGGTCGAGAAAACAAAGCCGGATGTCATATTTTTTCATGGAGTACAGGGTTGCGCTCTCTTGACAGCGGCAAAATATAAAAAGAATCATCCCGACGTTAAGCTGTATGCAGACAATCACGCCGATTTCTCCAACAGCGCCACAAACTGGCTTTCCAAAAACGTTCTCCACAGAATCATCTGGCGCTATTATGCAAAGAAAGCGGAGCCTTATGTTGATAAATTCTATGGCGTTTTGCCCGCGCGCTGTGATTTCTTGCATGATGTGTACGGTATCCCGCGCGAGAAGATCGAACTACTCGTTATGGGAGGCGATGACGAAAAGATCCATCCCGAAAACAGGGACGCTTTGCGGACTGAGATTTGCAAGCGGTTCGGCTTTGCGGAAGGTGATTTTATCGCCGTGTCCGGGGGCAAGCTAGATCGACACAAGAATATTCCGATTCTGCTGGATGCGTTCAAGAGGTTGGACGACCCGCACATCAAGCTGATTCTCTTTGGCAGCATCGCGGAGGATATGAAGCAGCCAATTGAAACCCGGCTGGACAATGGGAAAGTCAAATACATCGGTTGGATCGACGCGGACAAAGCCTATGATTATTTCATCGCCGCAGATCTGGCGGTGTTCCCCGGGCGCCATTCTGTTCTTTGGGAACAGGCCGTCGCCTGCGGTATCCCCGGAATTTTCAAGCATTGGGAAGGCACGCATCACGTTGACGTCGGTGGCAATTGTGAGTTTCTCTATCGGGACAGTGCTGAGGAGATCGCCGCGGCAATTCTACGCATTGTGGGAGACCCGAAGTTTTTCGGGGCGATGCGGGAAAGCGCACGCAGGGGCGCTTCAGGGTTTCTATATCGTGATATCGCGAAAAAGGCCGTTGGGTGCGCGCCATGAGGATCGCTGTTGATGTCCAAGAAGGAGAAAAGGAGCTACATGAAAGAAGAAAACAGACCCTTTTGGAAAGGTAAACCTGTTCTGGTCACAGGGGCAGCAGGTTTCATTGGAAGCCACCTATGTGAAAGGCTGGCTCAGGTCGGGGCTAAGGTGAGGGCTTTTGTCAGATATAACTCCATGAACTCCTTCGGTCGCCTCGAAGACGTGGACGAGAAGGTTCGAGAGAAAATCGAGATTTACACGGGCGAAATCCTGGACGAAGCCTCTGTTTTCGGCGCCATGAAGGATATGGATACGGTTTTTCACATGGCTGCGTTGCCGAGCATCCCTTACTCGCTGATGAATCCCAGCCACGTATTTTCAGTCAATATGAATGGAAGCCGGAATGTGTTGTTGAGCGCACGAAGCTGCGGAACCAAGAAGGTCGTACTTGCATCTTCAGGAGGTGCAAGCGAAAAGAGGCCGCTGCTTTCCCCTTACATCACGAGCAAGGCCGCGATGGAAAGAATCGGCTTGGGGTTTCATCAGGGATTCGGGATGAATGTTACCACTCTGCGGCTCTTGAACAATTACGGTCCCAGACAATCTGCCAGAGCCGTAATTCCAACAATCATCAATCAGGCTCTTGTTAAAAACCAGGTCAATCTTGGAGCCCTGGAGCCGGCGATGGACTTCAACTTTGTGGGCGATACTGTGGAGGCCTTCTTTCGAGTGGCTGAAAGAGATGAATCGGCAGGTAGGATCCTCACATGGGGATCTGGTAAATCCACATCCATCGGCGACTTAGCGAATTTGATTTTCTCCATCATTGGGAGGGAAGGCCTGCGAGTCGTCAGGGATGAGCAGAGAGTCCGACCGTACCGCGGACCGGCAGCAAGCTTGCAGGAGGAAATGGTGGTTACCTATGAAGTGCTAGGTTACACTCCTAAGGTCAGCCTGGAGGAAGGCCTGAAAATAACGATTGACTGGATATCGAGGCACCTGGATCTTTACAAGCCCGAGCTTTATGCCGTCTAGAACCGGGTTGAGAATAAAGGGGCCCGTCCAAATGCAGGAAGAAAGCATCTGGAAAGACTTTAGACGAGAGTTTCCAGTTGCGGAAAGATATGTCTATTTGAACCACGCTGCCGTGGCCCCGATTCCGAGAAGATCGGCAGAAGCAATCGCGCGATGCGCTCAGGAATTCTGCGAGAAGGGCATTGTCTGCAATCGTGACTACCTACAACTGGTAGAGGAAGCCCGAGAGCTTGCTGCGAGGCTACTTGGTGTAAGTGCTCCAGAGATAGCGTTTGTGAAAAATACAACCCAGGGTTTGCTCATTGCCGCAAATGGCATCCATTGGGAGAAGGGTGATAACGTCGTCATTCCGGAGAAGGAGTTTCCTGCCAATGTTTACCCCTGGTTAAGTTTAGGAGCAATGGGGGTCGAAACCAGATTCGTGCCTCTGAAGAATGAAAAATTCACGGCGGATGACATAGAGCCATTCATAGATATCCGTACAAGAGCAGTGAGCGTTAGCGCTGTCTCGTTTTGGAATGGTTTCAGATGTGATTTAAGGAGAATAGGCCAGCTCTGTCGTGAAAAGGGGGTCTTGTTTATTGTCGACGGGATCCAGGCGCTGGGGGCGCTTGATTTGTGTGTTGAGGAGTGTTACGTAGACGTCCTTTCAGCGGATGCCCACAAGTGGCTCCTGGGGCCCCAGGGAATTGGAGTCCTTTATGTCTCAAAAGAGGCACAGGAGAAATTGGTCGTATCAAACCTTGGGTGGAAAAGCATGGAGCACGAGAACGATTTCCTCAACTATAAAATAAGGCTGAAAGGCAGTGCCGCGAGATTTGAGGAGGGGACACTGAACATCGTGGGCATCGCAGGCCTGAAGGCATCTCTTGATATGATTTTGGAAATAGGCATAGACGCGATTGAGAGAAGGATTCTGGATCTGGGAGAGCAGATGGTAAGAGGGCTTGTAAAGAAGGGATATGAAATCAGAAGCCCAATGCAAGGCGAAGAGCGGTCGGGAATACTTTGTTTCTTCCATAGGCGGTTCACAGCGCAAGCCATTTTCGAGAATCTTTTAAAGGAAGAGGTCGTTTGCGCCCTCCGGGACGCGGCGATCCGTATTTCGCCTCATTTTTACAACGATGAGAGAGACGTAAATAGTTTTCTTAATGCGCTGAGGTGATTTTAGGCTTTGGTTTGAAGTGGCATTAAAAGGGCGCCTAGGTTTTGGATCGCTGATAAGAATCTAGCCTGAGGAGGAATCAGTCTTGGGAAAAAGAAAGGTACTCATTACAGGCGGCGCTGGGTATGTGGGTTCGGTCCTGGTGGGGTCTCTTCTAAAGGGCGGTTATACTGTCAGGGTTTTGGACAACCTGATGCACTCCGGGGACGGGGTTCTGCCATTTGTCGGAGATCCGGACTACGAATTCATCAAAGGAGATATCCGGGACCACAAGTGCGTGGTTTCATCCTTGGAAGATGTGAGCGCAATTGTTCACCTTGCCGCCATTGTGGGCGATCCGGCGAGCAAAAAACTCCCAAAGGAGACGGTCGAAATTAACCGAGATGCGAGCTTGCATCTCATCAAAATGGCCCAGGAGCGGGGCGTCCAGCGATTCATTTTTTTCTCCACCTGCTCGAATTATGGAATCGCCGATGTGGAAAGGCTGTCCGACGAAAGGACCCCCTTGAAACCGATCTCGCTTTACGCGGAAACAAAGGTTGCGGTGGAAAGGCATCTTCTGGAGCAGAAATCCCCTGGTTTCTCTCCACTTATCCTGAGGGTGTCCACCGTTTTTGGCCCCTCGCCGAGGATGCGTTTTGACCTTACAGTTAATCAGTTCGTCATGGAAGCGTTGAGAGACCTGAAGATCATTGTTTTCTCGCCAAAAGCGTGGAGGCCCTATATCCACATTCGTGATGTTGGCGAGGCGGTTAATGCTTGCCTCAAAGCCCCCGAGGAAAAGATACGAGGGGAAGTTTTCAATCTGGGTTCAAATGACATGAGTCACACGAAAATGGCCATAGCGGAACTGACCAGCAAATACCTTCCGGGGACAGAAGTGGAAGTACAAGGGGCAGGTAAGGATCTGAGAGATTATCGGGTGGATTTCGGAAAGTGGGCGAGGACTTTCTCGTTTGTCCCTCAGAGAAAAGTTGATTTGGGAATCAACGAGGTAAGATTACTCTTGAAAGAATGGAAAGTTATCCCTGATCCTTCGCTACCAAAATATTACAACGCTTAGTCTATGATTGACTGAAAGCTGTGCCAAGCCATATCAGCTTCGAGAAAAACCCCTAAAACTTTGAAAGCATCATCTGGTATTGACATGGCTTAATTCGCTTTGGATCTTGCACGAAACCCGATAAAGGGGGTCGAGAAATGCACTGGAAAGTGCCGTTATCGGACATTGACTTTGACGGGGCAGAGAAAGACGCCGTGCTGAAAGTCCTTGAATCGAAGTGGCTCATGACCGGGGAGGTTACGGCTCGATTTGAGGGTGAGTTTTCCCGCTTTACCGGCTCCAGACACGCTATAGCCCTATCAAGTTGCACCGCTGCGCTTCATATTGCCTGTTACGTATTGGGAATCAGGCCGGGTGATGAAGTGATAGTGCCGGCGTTGACCTTCGTCGCCACAGCGAACGCTGTTCTTTACTGCGGAGGGACACCGGTTTTTGCCGACATCGTCGACGAAAAAACGCTGTCGATTTCACCGGATGACGTGGCGAGAAAAATCACACCAAGGACCAAGGCCATTATTGTGGTGCACTACGGCGGGTACTTTTGCGACATGAGCGCATTTCAACAGATCTGCTTTGAAAAGGGCATAGATTTAATAGAGGACGCTGCCCACTCTCCCGGCGCGTATATGGGCGATAAGCACGCAGGCACATTCGCCAAGGCGGGCTGCTTCAGTTTTGTCCCCAATAAGAACATGACTACAGCCGAGGGGGGAATGCTTATCACGGATGACGATGATCTGGCAAACAAAGCAAGGGCCACGCGTTCCCATGGCCTGACGACCATGACTTGGGACAGATATCGGGGACATGCCTACTCTTATGATGTTCCGGTCTTGGGGTTCAACTATCGAATCGATGAGATCCGCTCCGCCATAGGACTGGTTCAGTTGGGGAAGCTAAAAGGGAATAATAAGCGCAGGGAGCACATTGTTTCCAGGTACGTGGAAGCCCTCGAAAAAATTAACGGCATTGAAATCCCATTCAAGGAGCGAATAAAGTATCCGAATGGGGAAACGCCTTCTTTCCATCTTTTTCCTATCTTGGTCCAAAATGAAAGAACTAGGGACGCCTTGATGGAATTCTTAAAAGGTCGCGGCATTCAGACCAGCATTCACTATCCTCCGGTTCACCTGTTCACTTATTACAGATCAAAGTTCGGTACCCGTGAGGGCATGTTGCCAAAAACGGAGGATATCTCAAGAAGACTGCTGACTCTGCCGCTCTACGGGACTCTTAGCGAAGAGCAGGTGGAATATATTGTCGAAAGTCTGAGAACCTTTTCCGAGAAGGAATAGATCGAAATGCGAATGGCTTACTTTTATAATTGTCTCAATATTCGGATCCGAAAGAAGCATACCGCGAAATCATCCTGCCGCATAAGCTGGACATTTATGAGAAACATGTTGATAATAGTGTTCTTCTCGCAGATTTCGGGGTTGTTGTGGAAACTCTCGGGAAAATTATCTTGAAAAGCAGGAGCTCATGAAGATTCCGTTCTGCAGGATAGCCTGTGAGGGCAACGAGATGGCCTATGTCCGGGACGTTCTGGCCAGCGGCTGGCTGACGACTGAAGAGCTGGAATATATATGCGCCGTTTTGAGGGGGGGGTGAGATGGGAGCGTTTAGTTCTGGGTACAGAAAGTTCATTTTTTCGAGGGCCATGCAGATCCTCATCGATATTTCTATTTTCTGCCTGGCCTATCTTATGTCCTTTTTCATCCGGTTTGAAGGGCTTCCCTCCGGATCGAGCCTCAAACAGATGTTGGTTTTGTTGCCTTTTGTTGTTCTTGCCCGAACCCTGTGCTTCGCCCTATTTTCGGTTTATTTGATCATATGGAGATTCATCTCCGTTCACGACATATCCACTATCCTGAAAGCCGTGCTCGCCCCGACGATGATCATGATCATCGGGCGCCTCGTACTTCCCGACTCTCTCACTTTGTTCAGAGTTCCCATCAGCATTATCAGCATGGAATTCATGTTTATCATGATTGGAACGTTGGGCGTGCGGATATTATGGCGCCTTTACACTGAGGAACTCAAACGGGGCCGCTTGAAGGACAAGGCAAGTTCCGTCCAGCACACGAAGGCGCTTCTCATCGGTGCGGGTATGGCCGGCAATATGGTCGCCAGAGAGCTGATACAAAGGACGGACCTGGGCGTGGATATCGTCGGCTTCATCGACGATGACCCGAAACAACGCAGGAAGCAAGTCCAGGGAATTCGGGTTTTGGGCAATACAGCGGAGATCCCCGCGATTTCCAGGAAATTGGGAGCACAAGAAGCGATTATCACGATCGTTAATGCCTCATCCAAGGAGATCCTTCGGATTTCTGACCTGTGCACGGAAGCTAGTCTCAAGGTCAGAATCGTGCCCGGGCTCTTCGAACTCCTCGACAGAAGGATCACCATCACCAAGGTCCGGGAAATCAACATCGAGGACCTCCTCGGCCGGAGCGCCATTCAATTGGAAAAAGATATTGACCAGGTTTCCGGCGTTTACCGGGGCAAGCGCATCCTGGTCACCGGGGCGGGCGGGTCGATCGGCTCGGAGCTCTGTCGCCAACTCATGGCCATGGGCCCTCGCGAGCTCGTTCTCTTGGACAAGGACGAAAACAGCATCTTCGAGATCGATAACGACCTCAAGGCGAGGGGAATTAACGGGGTCAGTATCCATCCCGTGATTGCGAACATCAAGAATACCGACTGCTTGAAGAACCTGTTTGAACACCACAAACCGGAGATCGTCTTTCATGCCGCGGCCCACAAACACGTTCCCCTATTAGAATACAACGTCACGGAAGCTGTACTGAACAACGTCGGAGGGACGAAAAACGTCGTCGAGATCGCGAACGCCTCGGGCGTCGAGCGGTTCATCTTCATCTCGACCGACAAGGCCGTCAACCCGACGAACGTCATGGGTGCGACGAAAAAGATCGGTGAAGTCATCGTACAGGGGATGGCCAGGAAGAATGGCACCAAGTTCGCCTGTGTCAGGTTCGGGAACGTCATCGGCAGTCGGGGGAGCGTGATCCCGCTTTTCGAGAAGCAGATCGCCAGGGGCGGGCCGGTGACGGTGACCCACCCGGATGTCAAGAGGTACTTCATGTCGATCCCCGAGGCGGTCCACCTGATCATCAAGGCCGGAACGCTCGGGGATAAGGGCGAGATCTTTGTTCTGGACATGGGACAACCCATCAAGATCGTCGACATGGTCAAAACATTGATCAGGCTCTCTGGGCATCGAGAAGAAGATATTGAGATCAAGTTCATCGGGATGAGGCCCGGCGAAAAGATGTTCGAGGAGATCCTGATCGACGAGGAGAAGACTCGGGCGACGAAGTTCGAAAAGATCTACATCGCGCCGCCGGCGGAAATACTGAACGGAAAGGCCGCGGCCCACCTGCAGGACATCATCAGGGCGGCGGATGCGGGCGACGCGGACAGGGTCATTCAGCACCTTTCCAGCATGGGTATCGGATTCCATCGGGAGAAATTTTAATGAAAGGAATTTCTGTGTTAAGGAATTCAGCTCTTTTGATTACAGGGGGCACAGGAACCTTCGGCAATGCCATTTTACGTCGGTTCTTAAATACAGATATTCCCGAAATTCGCATTTTTTCCCGCGATGAAAAAAAGCAGGAAGAGATGCGGCTCCAATACAATAACCCCAAACTCAAGTTCTATATCGGCGATGTGCGGGAACTTGATAGCGTGGCCAAAGCCATGGCAGGAGTTAATCTCGTCTTCCATGCCGCAGCTCTGAAGCAAGTCCCTTCCTGCGAGTTCTACCCTCTTGAAGCCCTTCGGACAAATGCCCTCGGAGCGGAAAATGTCATGAATGCTGCAGAAGCCGCGGGTGTTAAGAAGGTCATCGTACTCTCCACGGATAAGGCCGTCTATCCTATAAATGCCATGGGGATATCTAAAGCGATGATGGAAAAGTTAATGATCGCCAAAGCCCGACTTATAGGGGAGAACGGAACAGTGATTTGCGGAACCCGATATGGAAATGTCATGGCTTCTCGAGGCTCGGTGATTCCGCTCTTCATAAAACAGATCGAGGACGGGCGGCCCCTTACTGTTACTGACCCTGAAATGACCCGCTTCATGATGTCGATCGACAATGCTGTGGATTTGGTCCTTTATGCTTTCAAGAATGCGCGCCCCGGGGATATTTTTGTTCAAAAAGCTCCGGCTGCGACGATCGCCGCGATTGCTGAAGCGTTAAAGAAGATCTTTAAGTCTGACAATCCGATCAAGATCATCGGAACTCGTCACGGCGAGAAGCTTTACGAAACTCTGCTGACGAGAGAGGAGATGGCGAGAGCTGAAGATCTGGGTGAGTATTTCCGAATCCCGGCCGATAACCGCGACTTGAACTACGACCTTTATTTCACGGAAGGCCAAGTAAAGGTCTCACGGGAGCGGGATTATAATTCGTACAATACGAGACGTTTAGATGTAGATGAGCTTGTAAAGATGTTGTCCAAGCTCGAATTCATTCAGGAAGAGCTCAAGGGCCGAAAAAAATGAAGCGCGTCCTTGTGACAGGGGCCCACGGTTTCATCGGGCGGAATCTTGTCCTGGCTTTAAGGCGGCATTCAGATATCGAGGTTGTGAGCGTGGACATCGACTCACCAGCCGCCGCGCTCGATCGAGCACTTGAGGTCTGCGAAATAGTCTATCATCTGGCAGGGGTCAATCGACCTGAGAAGGAGACTGAGTATGAAGAAGGGAATACGCGTTCCCTGCAAAACGTTCTTAGCCGCCTAGAAAAAGGCGGTAGGAATCCGCTGATAGTCCTCTCGTCGTCTGCACAAGCGGTCCTCGATAATCCTTACGGACTTTCAAAGAGAAAGGCTGAAGAGCTCTTATGCGAATTCTCCGAACATTGGGGGATAGCGGCCCGAATTTACCGCTTGCCTGGGGTGTTCGGTAAATTTTGCCGGCCGAACTATAATTCGGTTGTGGCCACGTTTTGCCATAACATAGCCCGCGGATTGCCAATTCATATTTTGGACGTGGACCGAGAAATCGAGATTGTTCACGTGGATGATGTTGTCGCCGCGTTTCTATCCGATCTGAAAGCTGACAGAAACCCATCAGGAGTGACGTTCGAGCACATCGAGCCTATTTTCCGCGTGAAATTGGGGACGCTTGCAGAAAGACTGAAGTCCTTCCATGCTGTTCGCGAAACGCTCACCCAACCGAGTTTGGCGGATCCCCTTGACAGGCGCCTTTATGGCACCTACATGTCCTATCTTCCTAATAATGCTCTGGCATATGAATTACCACGTAAGCAAGATAACCGTGGCGCCCTGTCCGAATTCCTTAAAATGGAGGGGCACGGTCAAATATTTATTTCCAGAACCCTTCCGGGAATCACGCGAGGCAACCATTATCACGATCTCAAGGTCGAGAAGTTCGTTGTGGTTCAAGGCGACGCAACGATCAGATTCCGTCACATGGCCTCGAATGAAAGATCTGAGTATTCGGTATCCGGAAGCGAATTTCGGGTTGTCGATATTCCTCCGGGTTGGACTCACTCGATCGAAAATGTTGGTTCCGCCGAACTGGTTGTCCTTTTCTGGTCGAGCGAAGCCTTTAATCCCGCGGATCCTGATACGCATGCAGCCGAGGTGCTGATATGAAGAAACTCCGGGTAATGACTGTCGTGGGCACGCGGCCGGAGATTATCCGGCTATCCAGGGTTATCGCCGCCTTAGATCGGGAGTGCGACCATTTCCTAGTCCATACAGGACAAAACAATGATTTTGAACTAAAAGATATCTTCTTTGAGGACCTCGAGATACGAAAACCTGACAGGTTTCTTGAATCGGCAGGGGAGAATGCCTGTGCGACCGTCGGAAATATCATAACTCGGGTTGATTCGGTGCTTGAAGAGGTTCGACCCGACGCCCTGCTTATTCTCGGAGACACAAACAGCTGCCTCTCCGCCTATCCGGCAAAGCGGCGGAAAGTCCCCGTATTCCATATGGAGGCAGGAAATCGATGCTTCGATGAGCGAGTACCAGAAGAAATAAACAGGAGGGTTGTCGATCACATCGCGGACATCAACCTTCCTTATAGCGATATTTCCAGGGAGTACCTTCTTCGCGAAGGGCTTCCCCCCGACCGCATTATCAAGACAGGCAGCCCTATGTATGAGGTCATTCACTATTATGAACCCAAAATCGAGCGCTCGGACGTCCTCACAAGGCTAAGCCTCGAAACAGAAAAGTACTTTCTTCTTAGTTGTCATCGTGAAGAAAATGTGGATTCAGAAAAGAATCTCCACAAGCTAATTATTCTCTTGGATATGCTGGCCGAGCAATATCGGATGCGGCTCATCGTTACGGCGCATCCAAGAACGAGGAAAAGGATCGAGGGATTGTCGACAAGGCTAAACCCCCTTGTCGAATTATATAAGCCATTCTGCTTTACAGATTATATCAAACTCGAATTGAATGCGCATGCCGTTTTATCCGACAGTGGCACGATTTCGGAGGAATCGTCGATTCTAAACTTCCCGGCGCTCAATATTCGAGAAAGTTACGAACGGCCCGAAGGAATGGAAGAAGGGTCCGTGATCTTATCTGGCCTCGGCTGGGAGAGAGTATGCCATAGTCTCCATGTCATCGCCGGACAAGGCCGAGCAGAGAAGAGACTTTTGAATCTTGTGCGTGATTATGATGTTGCCAACGTTTCCGAAAAAGTTATCAGAATTATCATCTCGTATACGGACTATGTGAACCGCGTTGTTTGGGGGAAATCTTTCTAAACGGGACTATAATGCAAGCGCTACCGAACTGATTATGTCAAAGATCCCCCACTTATCGTTGGTCTTTCCCGCTGAGGGTATTTCTACTGCGGTGTTCAAAAGCCTTCCTGAGGTGGCGGCGGGGGACGGAAACCGGATTATTCGGCTATTTTCGACCATGGGCATCGGCTTCCGCAGGGAAGATTACTGTTATGGTGCCTATTAGGACGGGGATTCGACTCCGCTTTGGCTGGCAGGACTATTGCGCAAGCCCCCTGTAGCTGCATGACGCGCCATTTCAAGCGATGAGGATACTGCTCTTAACCCAATGGTATCCGCCTGAACCGGCGCTATTTATTCAGGAACTAGCTCAAGATCTCCTATCTCGCGGCCACGAGGTTACGGTACTAACTGGATTTCCAAACTACCCAGCTGGCAAGCTTTATCCTGGTTATCAACTTCATCTTTGGCAGCGGGAAATCTTGGGAGGTGTGCCCATAATCCGGGTGCCGCTTTACCTTGATCACAGCCTGTCGAGAATCAAGCGCGTGCTGAATTATGTTTCCTTTGCGCTTTCTAGTTCAGCCCTGGGATTTTGGCTAGCGCCCCGACCGGATTTCATTTTTGCTTACCACCCACCACTCACAATCGGACTTCCTGCCTGGATACTAAGCCGCCTATGGGGTATAAGGTTTGTTTATCAGATCCAGGACATGTGGCCCGAAACTCTGAGGGCGACGGGAATGCTCAAGACCCGATGTCCGTTGTTGTTGGTGGAGAGTTTTGCCCGATGGACATATTCAAAAGCCCATTCGATCCTGGTTATTTCGCCTGGCTTTAAAAAAAACTTGATAGATAAAGGCGTCCCCCCCGAGAAAGTGTATGTTGTTTCTAATTGGGTGGAAGGCGGAATTCCCCAATGTACCGCTAAGGACGAACTCCTGGCTCAGAGTTTGGGCTTGGCCAATCGCTTTAGCGTCATTTATGCCGGAAACATGGGCGAGGCGCAGGGATTAGAAACAGTTCTCGAAGCCGCAGAGCTTTTGAACGACCTCCCCCAAGTTCTATTCGTATTAATAGGTGACGGTATAGCTTTGCCGCGCCTGAAAAAGCTCCTTATTTCTAAAGGACTTACGAACGTTCGATTTATCGGGCGCCATAGTCCTGATGCTATGCAAGGGATATATGCTCTCGCTGATGTGCTCCTCGTCCACATTAAAGACGACCCACTTTTCAGAATTACTATCCCACATAAGATCCTGGTTTATCTGGGAACTGGCAAACCTATTCTTGCTGCAATTGCTGGTGATGCTGCGGATGTAATTAGATCCGCTGGGGCGGGAATCGTGTGTCTCCCCGGAAACCCGCAAGCCCTGGCCAGTGCAGTACGAAGCTTCGTGGCGATGTCCCCCGATGAGCGCAACACGTTCGGCGAGTGCGGGATACATATGGCCAGCACACGTTATAGTCGAGCGACGCTGGTCACGGAAATCGAAAAGGTCCTGCTGCAGGTTTCTGAATTGTAGCTTCGGGTTCGTTATGTGTGAGCAAACAGTGAAATGGTATATAGATTCACTATCGTTTTGGCTTGATTTGGGAACATTCGCGGCGAAGATATGGGAAATCCTTAAGTGTGTAGACATCAATCAGCCCGGGATTGCCACGATGGAAGAATTTATTGGAAATGGCGCTAAGTACATCGATTTTACGAGGCGAAGGAGGGAGATATTAATGATGGGGGTTAGCGTGAAGTGGGTTGTCTCAAGATTTGGCTGAACTTAACCGGTCTAGTAATAAAGATTATTCGATGAAATCAGTATATGTTGTATATAAGTATGAAGAGAACCTTACTCATAATGGTATCAAGAATTTACTCGGCGATTATGATCTAATCGAATGGAAGCCGTCAATGTTCTCGATAGTCCCAACTAATATTGCCTTTGAAAAAAAAGGGTATATCAAAAATTGGATTTATCATATTCCGAGGCTTCTAAGTCATAGCAAAAATACCTATCTGGTTTATGCGCTAGCTAAAGAAAGCGAAGTACTATGCCAGTGTATTGTCACTCCCGCATCTATAAGATACAGCTTCATGAAACGTCATGATTTACAGTTTGGGCTCGTCTTTACCTCACCAAGGCATCGCAACAAGAAACTGGCTAATCTCATGGTTAACTCAATTATTAACAAAAATCGTAAGAAAGCCCGCTCTTTCTGGTGGATTACTGAGATTGATAATATTCCTTCCCGTCGGGTTGCGGAGCATGTCGGATTTAGGTTAATCAGTAAAGCAAAGAGAAAAAGCTTAATAAGCTTTAGCTACTACAAGCTTATAGGCACTGAATGATCGGCTTACTGTTCATCACAGGGTCAGAATGAACAGTTGATATTATCCCCGGAATGATCAGCCGAAAAGTTTTAAAAAGTGTCCTAGTGGCGCGCGTGCGTTCATGCGGATGGAACGGCATGGGCAAGCGGTTCTTTGATATTCTTGCTGCGGCAATTGGAATATCAGTGCTAATTCCTCTATGGTTGTGGATAACTTGGCGGATCAGACAAGAGGACGGTGGTCCCATTTTTTATCGAGGGGAGCGGACGGGGATTGGTGGAAAGCCATTTCGCATTTTCAAATTCCGGACGATGGTAGTGGATGCGGAGAGATTAGGGGCATCTTCCACCCCGGATGATGATGGGAGGATAACTCGCATTGGTTGGTTTCTTCGAAGACATAAATTGGATGAACTGCCGCAGTTAATCAATGTGCTTGTCGGCGACATGAGCTTGGTCGGTCCCCGCCCGGAGGTGAAGAAGTTTACGGATCTGTATATGGATGAGGAAACGGCAATTCTGACGGTCCGGCCGGGCATTACCGATTGGGCTTCTCTATGGAATTCGGATGAAGGGACCCTCCTAAAAGGAAGTCGCGATCCGGATCGGGACTATTTTGAGAAAATCCGGCCGGAGAAGATCCGCTTACAATTGAAATATGTCCAAGATCGGTCTTTTAGAACGGATGTGAAGATCCTTTTTCTTACTCTGAAGAAGCTTTTTCTGAAATAGGTCAAACTTGAAAGTGCCGTTACTAGAGGTGACAAATGGACTATCCTATTGAGTTCCTCGAACAAATGTTCTTGATGATGGTTCGTATACGCTATTGTGAGGAAGGTCTGGTGGGCCCTATTCTGAGCGGAGAGGTCCGTACTCCTTGCCATCTTTACAGTGGCGAAGAGGCCATCGCTGTCGGCCTCTGTTCAGCACTCTTCAGGGACGATTATATTTTTGGAAACCACCGGTCACATGGTCATTTTTTAGCTAAGGGGGGCTCGATGAAGGCCATGGTGGCGGAGATTTTTTGTAAGGAATCAGGCTGTTCCAGGGGGCGAGGTGGCTCGATGCATTTGATCGACCCTGAGGTGGGCATGCTGGGATCAGCCCCGATCGTATCCGGTACCATTTCTTTAGCGGTCGGGGCGGCGTTGGCATCCTCAATTCGAAAGGACGGACGGGTGGCGGTGAGTTTTTTCGGAGACGGTGCGACTGGGGAAGGCGTCCTTTATGAGTCTCTAAACTTTGCCGCTTTGAAGAGGCTTCCCGTGATATTCGCATGTGAAAATAATCTTTATGCTACCCACATGCCCGTCCGTGAATGCCGGGCAAACAAGCCCGTAAGCTTGATTGCGGAGCCCTTTGGCATCGATACACATTCTGTGGATGGCAATGATGTTCTTAATGTCTATGAGGCGAGTCGTCTTGCCGTTGAAGCATGCCGGAGGGGATGCGGCCCCGTGTTTATGGAGTTTTTGACCTACCGGTTTCGAGGTCACGTTGGCCCTGACGATAACATCCAAGGGTCTCACATAGATATTCGGCCCAAGGATGAAATCATCCGATGGATGGAAAAAGACCCGATCAATAGGTTTGAGAAATTCCTTTTAGAACACCAATTCGGTAATGCCAATAGGCTATCTGCGATCAAGGTCGAGGTGATGGAAGAGGTCCGAGAAGCATTGGCTTTCGCAACAAAAAGCCCATATTCTAGCCGGGAGGAGCTAATGAAATATGTCTTCGCCTAGAAAGCTACAATATAGTCTGGCGATCAATGAGGCACTCAGCCAGATGATGGAAATGGATGCGTCCGTTTTTCTTATCGGGCAGGGTGTCACCAGCCCCTGGTACGTGGGAAATACTGCGCAGGATCTCTTGGAGCGGTTTGGGAAAGACCGGGTCATCGATACGCCCGTGTCCGAGAACGGCATCACCGGAGTGGCCGTGGGGGCGGCCATCGCCGGCATGAAACCGGTCGTGGTTCATCCCCGGATGGATTTCATGTACTTTGCCTTTGATCCTATCATAAATGAGGCAGCGAACTGGTTTTTTATGAATGGAGGGAAGAAATCGGTCCCGATCGTATTTTGGGGGATCATCAACCGGCGGGGCGAACAGGCGGCACAACATTCCCAAGCCATCCATGGCTTATTCGCTCATGTGCCCGGCCTAAAGGTCGTCATGCCAGCTACGGCTTATGACGCTAAAGGCCTGATGATCGCCGCCATTAAGGATCCGAATCCTGTCGTCTTTGTAGATGAACGGCTTCTTTATCGCCTTGAAGAACACGTCCCGGAAGAGATTTATAGCGTGGAAATCGGAAAAGGCCGTACCCGTAGGGAGGGGAAAGACGTGACGATTGTCGCGGTTTCCGTGATGGTTCACGAAGCCCTGAATTCGGCCGAAAGACTTGCGGCTGAAGGCTTAGACGTGGAAGTCATCGACTTGAGAAGTATAAAGCCCCTTGACCAGAAATTGATATTGGATTCTGTGAGGAAGACGGGCCGGTTGGTGGTTGCCGATGTTGGTTGGCGCTCATTCGGGATATCAGCTGAAATAGCCGCCTTGGTGTCAGAGAACGCTATTGGTGTTTTAAAAGCACCCATCATGCGGGTTGCGCTGCCCGACTGCCCGGCACCGGCCAGCCGGCAGCTTGAAGATATCTATTACCCAACGGCATATGATATTGTGAAAGCTATTCGAAAAATTATATAAAGAAAGATATGCAAAAATATATGATGCCACGCAAGGTAAGATTCGTCGAACCGGGTAAATTATATAGGATGCTCAAGAGAGAACTTGATGCGGCCTATCTCGAGTGTATGAAGAAAGGGGATCTCATCGACAGAAGTCAGTTGCGGCAATTTGAAGAGAATCTAGCAAATTACGTAGGCACAAAATATGCGGTGGGCCTTAATAGTGGATATGATGCTCTGCATTTATCCCTGAGGGCCGCAGGCATTGGCCCCGGGGACGAGGTGATCGTCCCGGCTCACACGTTCGTTGCGACATGCTCTGCCGTCGCTAACGTGGGAGCCGCGCCTGTTCTTGTTGATGTGGGAACGGATTTTAACATGGATTGTGCCAAGATTGAGGAGGCAATTTCACCACGAACTCGTGGCATAATCCCCGTGCACTTAAGTGGCTACATGGCGGACATGGTCCAGGTGATGGACATCGCGGGAAAACATCACTTAGTTGTCGTAGAGGATGCGTGCCAGAGCTTAGGTTCGAGCATGGTTGACCAATTGACGGAGGTCGGGTGCAAAGAATTATCGGGAACTCGAAGGAAGGCAGGCGCGTGGGGCCTCACGGGATGTTGGAGTTTCTATCCCTTCAAGATACTCGGGGGATATGGCGACGGAGGCGCCATAACGACGGATGACCCAGACGTCGCCCTTTTCGTGACCCGCATGCGCTATAACGGTGAGGATCGCGATACAGGAGAGTATCACGGCCACGGCTTCACGTGCTTGCTGGATAATCTCCAGGCTGCGTTCCTGGATGTTAAGCTGAAGTATTTGCCAGAATGGATCGCGCGGCGCAAGGCCATTGCGGAAAAATATAGTGCGGCCTTGTCGGGCGTACCTGACATGCTCTTGCCCCATTACGACGATCCCCGGCGGGACCATGTCTATCAAAACTACACCGTGCGATCGAAACAGGGGAATGCTTTTTCCGAATTTCTCAAGGCTAATGGCGTAGAAGTGCTGACCCAGTTCCGGAAGCCCTATTACCAGCATGAGGCGCTGAAGCTAAAGGACCGGGGCTTCCCCGAGACTGAAGCCATCAGTCGGGAGGTCTGTTCCCTGCCCATGAACGTGGAGATCGATGACAAGGACGTGGATTATGTGATCGAAATGGTGAGGAAGTTCTACGAAATTTAGCTGCTAGGGGAGGATGCTATGACGCTGGCTTTGAGCAAGAGGAAAGAATGGGTGCTCCAGTCCGAGATCCGAAACATGTCCATCGAGTGTGATCGGATCTCCGGCATCAACCTATCGCAAGGAGTGTGCGATACAGAGGTGCCTATATCGGTGCGCCAGGCTGCCAAGGCGGCAATAGATGCCGGCATCAACATATACACGCGCTATGATGGCTTGGCGGAACTTCGCCAGGCCATCGCGGTCAAGCAGAAGCGATTTGTCGGGATGGACGTAGATCCGGAACGCGAGATCATCGTCAGCGCCGGGGCTACGGGGGCTCTTTACTGTGCCTGTCTAGCCCTGTTGAACCCGGGGGATGAGGTCATTGTTTTCGAGCCCTACTACGGCTACCATATCAGTACATTTGTCGCTACGCAGGCTATCCCCGTATACATACGGCTGGAGCCTCCCGATTGGGCCTTTACGGAGGAAGTCTTAGACGCCGCCATCACAGCCCGGACTCGGGCGATCATGATCAATACTCCAGCGAATCCCTCTGGGAAGGTCTTTAGCGCGCCAGAGTTAGAGTCGTTGGCCTCGTTCGCAATTCGTCACGACCTTTTCGTATTTACTGATGAGATCTATGAGCACTTCCTCTACGACGGACGGCGGCACTTCCCTCCTGCCACTTTGCCTGGAATGCGGGAGCGAACGATCACAATCTCCGGGCTGTCTAAGACCTTCAGTATCACAGGCTGGCGGATCGGCTATTGTCTTTGCGATTCCCGTTGGACTCAGACCATCGGGTACTTCAATGATCTTATATATGTGTGCGCTCCGGCACCATTGCAGATGGGCGTGGCCAAAGGCTTGATGGAATTAGAAAAAACTTATTACGATTCTCTCTCCCAGCAGTACATGGAGAAAAGAGATATGGTCTGTAATTGCCTAGGCGACGTAGGACTGACGCCTTTCGTCCCTCAAGGAGCTTATTATGTGTTGGCCAATATCTCCCGGTTACCGGGGAAAAACAGCAAGGATCGTGCTATGCACCTACTTCGGCAGACCGGCGTGGCTTGCGTGCCCGGCGAAGCCTTTTACCATGATAGCAGCGGAGAATCTCTTGCACGGTTTTGCTTTGCCAAGGCGAACCAGATCCTTACAGAGGCCTGTCGCAGGCTCGCGAATTTGAAGTTATGAGAGAAGATGGCCGAACACCTGATTGCCCCAAATCTATAAGAAATCCAAATGTTTTTCCTTCGAACATGTAGATGACAACTTGTCCAAAAGCGGCCATGAACCTGACGTAGATATTCCCATCATATTCAATTGAGTCTGGCCGGGGAAGAAGCTTTTCCGGAAACTGATCAACGAATATGCTGATGGAAGGGAAGGTAACTCATTGACAATCTTATGGATATCGTCCCTACTATCAGCCGGACACACTGGCAAGTAGTCCCAGAGCAGGAGTTTAAGCACAGGCTTGGACGAGAAGCTCTTGCCGCTACGATAGTTCTGATCGTGAGTGGCTTGAGGATTTCATTCACCGAAACATGGAAGGGCCTTGAGCTCGAAACGAATTGAAAGAACGCGGCGTGGAGGCTTGGCCCGTTCCGCATTCAGCCATCGCTCGTCATCGCCAACACCCGGATCGATTCGAACGTCTTCTATTCGCCAGCCGATCCGCATAATCACGCGCAAGGAAAAGGCGGGAGAAGAGCAGAAGTCTAAGATCGACCTGAAGAAAATCATCAAGGGAAATACGATGGATATCCGGGTGCAAGAGGGCAACGTCTCGTATGTGTCGGGGTCGTTTTAATAGGCACTAGCCCGCGCTCCAGACCTCGCTCCCGTATCGCGCCCACAAAATCCCCTGTTGCCTCTTACTGCGGAGCCCTGCCACTAAGAATCTCGTATAGGCCCGAATTTGCCCGCAAAATAATGGCTATGATACATCAGCAGGAATCCGCCGCCCCAGGCGCCGAGCAGCTTCGCCCCCAGCACGTGCCTCTCAATCCGCGCCCTCAGCCTCTCGATGACGGGCGTCGTGTGCTCCGGGTCGAGGTCCACGTTTAACCTCCAGGCGACATCGATCAGCGCCCCGAACCTCTCGATGTCCCTCGTCGCCATGGGCGCGGCCATCAGCGGCGGGAACGCGTGGAGCCGCGCTGGACAGAGTGGAAAAGTAACCTAGGGACAGGCCGGAGGCCGGGATTTAACCTAAGTCCGGCACTCAGGCCGGCGCCATCTTTTTTGAATTTCCCTCTTGACAAACGCCTGCGGTAGCACTATTTTATAAATGGTGAACAAAATGGTAAACAAATTGAGAAGGGAACTCACCCTCAGGCAGACGGCGGTCCTGCGGGCCGTCGAGGACTTCGTCCTCGAACACGGCTACGCCCCGACCGTCCGCGGCCTGGCCGCCTCGCTCCGGATGGCCAACCCCTCGGCCGTCTTCAAGCACCTCCTGAGCCTCGAGCGGAAGGGCTATCTCACCCGCGAGGGCGGCGAGATCCGGGTCGCCGGCTTCCCGGCCCTCCTCGAGAGCCAGGTCAAGGTGCCGGTGGCCGGGCTCGTCCCGGCCGGCGGGCCGCGCGAGGCCTTCGAGGTCTCGGGCGAGGCCATGGACGTCCCGGCCTGGATGGTCGGCCGGCGGCGGGGCAATATCTTCTGCATCCGGGTGGACGGCAAGAGCATGATCGACGCCTACATCGACGACGGCGACCACGTCCTCCTCGAACGGACGAACACGGCCAGCTCGGGGGAGATGGTGGTGGCCATGCTCGGCGACGGGTCGGTGACCCTGAAGCGCCTGCGGCAGGACGACGGCCGGGTCTATCTCGTGCCGGAGAACCCGGCCTTCCAGCCGATCGAGGCCGGGGACGCGAAGATCCTGGGACGGGTCGTCGGCGTGCTGCGGAAGTACTGAGGGAACCGCGGCTCGCGGCTGACTTCGAAAAATTAAGACTGACCTAGATGAAAGGGAGAGGTGTCTTTTGACCATGAATCGCCGGTACATCGTCCACATCGACATCGACGCCTTTTTCGCCGCCGTCGAGGTCCTGCTCAATCCGGCCCTCAAGGGACAGCCGGTCATCGTCGGCGGCCTGCCCCATGAGCGCGGCGTGGCCTCGACCTGCTCCTACGAGGCCCGCAAGTTCGGCGTCCACTCGGGCATGCCCCTCCGCCAGTGCCACCAGCTCTGCCCCCAGGGCGTCTTCGTCCGCGGCAGCTACCAGGTCTACCAGACTTTCTCCGAGCGCTTTTTCGGCGTCCTCCACACCTACACGCCCGACGTCGAGGAGGCGTCCCTCGACGAGGCCTACCTCGAGCTGACCCGCTGCGGCCATCTCTATCCGTCGTTCACGGAAGCGGCCCGGGCCATGAAGCGCCGGGTCGAGCGCGAGCTGGGCATCACGGTGTCG
>Ga0187886_1000577_pt1 | contig 41963 bp, 25 predicted proteins | sample June2016WEW_20_1_FD_133001 | JGI IMG/M metagenome (GOLD analysis project Ga0187886, IMG submission 133001) | Peatland microbial communities from SPRUCE experiment site at the Marcell Experimental Forest, Minnesota, USA - June2016WEW_20_150 | ecosystem: Environmental > Terrestrial > Soil >... | reverse complement strand
CACGCCGGTCTGAACCCAGCTCGCGTACCGCTTTAATGGGCGAACAGCCCAACCCTTGGGACCGCCTTCAGCCCCAGGATGCGATGGGCCGACATCGAGGTGCCAAACCTCCCCGCCGCTATGGACGCTCGGGGGAGATAAGCCTGTTATCCCCAGAGTACCTTTTATCTGTTGAGCGATGACCCTTCCACACAGAATCACCGGATCATTAGGTCCTGCTTTCGCACCTGCTCGAGTTATAACTCTCGCAGTTAAGCACACTTATACCCTTATGCTCTAAGCGTGATTGCCAACCACGCTGAGTGTACCTTTGAGCTCCTCCGTTACTCTTTAGGAGGAGACCGCCCCAGTCAAACTGCCCACCAAGCACTGTTCCACGCCCGGATTCACGGGTCGTGGTTAGGTGACTAACATAGCAAGGGTGGTATTTCAAGGTTGGCTCCGCCCCGACCGAAATCGGGGCCTCAAAGCCTCCCACCTATCCTACGCAAGATATGCCAGGCATCAATACCAGGCTACAGTAAAGGTTCACGGGGTCTTTCCGTCTTGCCGCGGGAATGTGGTATCTTCACCACAAATACAATTTCACCGAGTCCGTCCTTGAGACACTGCTCCAGTCGTTACGCGGTTCATGCACGTCGGAACTTACCCGACAAGGAACTTCGCTACCTTAGGACCGTCATAGTTACGGCCGCCGTTTACCGGGGCTTCGGTCGCCAGCTTTTCAGCCTTTCGGCCAATGACCGGCTTCCTTAACCTTCCGGCACCGAGCACGCGTCATTCTGTATACGTCCTCTTTACGAGTTAGCACAGAACTGTGTTTTTGGTAAACAGTCGCCAGAGCCACTTCACTGCGCCCTCAGCATGTGCTTAATCGAAACCAAGCACATCTGTAGGGACCCCTTATCGCAAACTTACGGGGTCAAATTGCCTAGTTCCTTAAAGACGGTTTTCTCGAGCGCCTTAGGATATTCTCCTCGCCTACCTGTGTCAGTTTTAGTACGGATATGCATCGTTGTCCTGTTTGAGGTTTTTCTCGGCAGTAACTCGGGCTGCTCAGGCATCTTAAATCGGCCCTCGCCGTCCTTCGGAGTCTTTGTGTCGGCGGATTTGCCTACCGACGACTCCTCCGGCAGAATAGCCACAACTAATCGGCTTCCAGCCTCTGCCGCTGCGTCACCCCCACAGTCCAAACCTTCGATACATAGTGCAGGAATATTAACCTGCTGTCCATCGTCTACGCCTTTCGGCCTCGACTAAGGGCCCGACTAACCCTGGGCGGATTTACCTTCCCCAGGAAACCTTAGGCTTTCGGCGAACAGGATTCTCACCTGTTTTATCGTTACTCATGCCGGCATAATCACTTGCTACCGCTCCACCGCTCGTTACCGTACGGCTTCAGCGCTGGCAGCAACGCTCTCCTACCGCTTGCGGACAGGCGAACCTGTCCACAAACCCGCAGCTTCGGCGTTTTGCTTATTCCCGTTCATTATCGGCGCCAAACTGCTCGACCAGTAAGCTATTACGCACTTTTTAAATGGTGGCTGCTTCTAAGCCAACATCCTGGCTGTCACGGCAATTCAACTTCCTTATGAACTCAGCAAAACTCTGGGGCCTTAGCTGGCGGTCTGGGTTGTTTCCCTTTTGACCATGAAGGTTATCCCCCACAGTCTGACTCCTGAGATAATCTTTACGGTATTCGGAGTTTGGTTGGGGTTGGTAAGCTGGTGGCTCCCTAGTCCCCATTCAGTAGCTCTACCCCCGTAAAGTAGCAGCTCAAGGCTAGCCCAAAAGTTATTTCGAAGAGAACGAGATATCCCCAGGTTTGATTAGACTTTCACTCCTCCCCACAGCTCATCCCATAACTTTTCAACGTTAATGAGTTCGGTCCTCCTCCGCCTTTTACGGCGGATTCAACCTGGCCATGGGTAGATCACCTGGATTCGCGTCTACCGCCTGCGACTTAATCGCCCTGTTAAGACTCGCTTTCGCTATGGCTTCCCCCCTGAAGGGGTTAACCTTGCCACAAACGGTAACTCGCCGGCTCATTATGCAAAAGGCACGCGGTCAGGCATCCAAAGCCCGAAGGCTCTGTATAGCCCTTCCACAGCTTGTAGGTGTATGGTTTCAGGTACTTTTAACTCCCCTAATAGGGGTACTTTTCATCGTTCAGTCGCCTTACTTTCCACTATCGGTCGTCGGGTAGTACTTAGCCTTGGAGGGTGGGCCCCCCAGCTTCACACAGAGTTCCACGAGCTCCGTGCTACTCTGGAACGCCGGCAAAACGCAGGGCTCTCGCTTTCGCATACAGGACTATCACCTTCTATGGTTCCGCTTTCCAGCAGATTCTGCTGGCGATGCCTTTGTAACTGCTTACCGGCGCCCGCAACCCCCCGCCCTATTTTGACCAGTAAATACATCAGAAAAATCCGCCTAATTTCATCGGCAGAAAGCAAAAATCTGATTCTTACTGAGCAAAATAGGGCGGGGTTTGGGCTCATCCGCTTTCGCTCGCCACTACTAACGGAGTCTCGGTTGATTTCTTTTCCTACAGGTACTGAGATGTGTCAGTTCCCTGCGTTAGCTTCACATGACCTATGCATTCAGCCATGGATGACAGGATCTGGTTGCCCAGTCCTGACGGGTTGTCCCATTCGGAAATCCCGGGATTAACGGTTGCTTGACACCTGCCCCGGGCTTATCGCAGCCAGCCACGTCCTTCATCGCCTCCCGACACCTAGACATTCCCCATACACCCTTAGTAACTTGACCATATCAATCTTTGATTGTATTGGTCAGTGTTGCCTAAGTTATCGCTCAAATTGTAAAGTTTTTCGTCGGAAAATACGAAAAACTTCCACGCATCTGCATATTAACTTGTCAAAGAACCTGTTAGTTCATAGTTCGTTGCCCATAGTTTGTCGATGAACTATGAACTAATAACTACGAACTCACAATGGAGACGACCGGGGTCGAACCGGCAACCTCCGGCTTGCAAAGCCGGCGCTCTCCCAGTTGAGCTACGTCCCCGGAGCCCGCTTCGCGGGAAACCCTAAATTCTAATTCCTAAATCCTAAAGTTTAGAATTTAGTATTTAAAGTTTAGGATTTCCTTTGGCTGTTAGCCAAAAGAAGTGGGCCCGGGAAGAGTCGAACTTCCGACCTTACGCTTATCAGGCGTACGCTCTAACCAACTGAGCTACGAGCCCAAGCCGTAAACCAATATCGAGTCGGATAGTTTACATATTCAGTTTATAAAGAGCAACAAAAAAGGCCGCCTCAAACTGTCAGCGGCCTGTGCAGACATTGGTATCTGTCTACTAACAGTTCAAAGCCAAAACACGCTAGTTATTAAGATTTTCTTTAAAATCCTAATTAACCCTTTCTGATTGGGCTGTCCTTCGATTCCACTCAGGATGGTGAGCGGAGTCGAACCATTAAACGCCCCAATCTCACCCACTACTCATATGTGATTCTATTACGGTATCGACACCCAGTCAAGGTTTTTTTAGTATTTTTTTAAATTTTTGCCCCCTATCTCTTTTATTACTGCCAATTTTGAGATATTGTTCAAAAACCAGCCCCAAAAACCGGATTTCAGGGATTTTCCCATTAATAACCGGGGTAAAGGGTAAAATTTAATGAAACGGACGCTTGTTTCATATTTGGTTATCACTTCAATTTTTGCTTCAGCTCCCGGCACCGATTTTCAGGTGAACACCCGCACGAGCAATAACCAAACGGATGCTGACATCGCAATGGATGCGAACGGCAATTTTGTGGTGGTCTGGACCAGTTATGGCCAGGATGGCAGCTCGAACGGCATTTTCGGGCGGCGTTTCGACTCTAATTGCAGCCCGATGTGCGATGAATTCCAAATTAACACCACGACCTCCGGTAACCAGAAAGAACCGGCGGTCGCAATGGACAGTAGCGGCGACTTTGTGGTCGTTTGGCAAGGTCCCCAGGCCATCGGGGATACTAATGAGGATATTTTTGCTCAGCGGTTCGATGCAAACGGCCAATCTCTTGCTGGTGAGTTCCGCGTAAACACTCACACCGACAGCAGGCAGTTGAGTCCCGCTGCGGCGATGGATAACGACGGCAAATTCATAATTGTCTGGGAATGTGCGGATGATCCTGCACCGGGCGACAGGTCAATACACGGGCAATTGTATGACCGTTTTGGCTCGAAGATTAAAAACGAGCTTACAATCAGCGACCAGCCGTCAATCTGCCGCTATCCGAATGTTGCAATGAACGACAGCAACGAGGTTATAGTCGTCTGGACAGGTGGAAGTGCATATTACTATGTTTATGTTCGAAATTTCCCTGCCGATGGTAATGAGCCACTTCTTAATTCCAAGAAGGTAGATGATGAACAATTCAGCACGCTGACCGAATCCTCCATAACAATCGACGATATGGGCAATTATGTAATAGCATGGGACGGCCGTTACACGGATAGTAACGACGAAAATATCTATATAAAAAGATTCCACTGGAGCCACGCACCCCTTCACATCGCACGGTTTCTTGTAAATACTTTGCAGATAGGTGACCAGACCGACCCTTCCGTAGCCATAAATGACAATAGTTTTATTGTTGTATGGGAAGGGGACGCCGAATCTCAAAACGGGCAAAGAGACATATTCGGCCAACGTTTTGTAAATCAGGGTGAGGAAATAGGCCCTCCCATACCTCTCGGCGATGAATTTCAGATTAACCTTTATGAGGTGAACGACCAGAGATATCCGGATGTTGCGATGAGAGAAAACGGTGAATTTGTCTCTGTCTGGCAAAGCAACGGCCAGGGCGGCTCGGGCTACGGCATTTTCGGCCAGGCAGGACCAAAGGTCGGCTCGGCGGACTTTACCGGCGACGGATTTGTGAATTTTTACGACTACGGTATCCTGGCCCAAGAATGGCTCAAAGAAGGGAACCCGCTCAGAGCAGATTTAGTTGACGACAATAAAATCGACGGGCAGGATTTGGCCGCCTTTTGTGAACAGTGGCTTACACTGTGCTATCAGTGTGATGAGGTTGACATCTATAGCGATGGCAAAATAGATTTCAAAGACTATTGCTTATTGGCGACCAACTGGAAAAAGTGCGGGCCGAATCTTAACGGCGACTTTACCGGCAACGGCATCGTCGATTTGGCCGACCTGAAGGCCCTGACATTTCATTGGGCAAAAACCTGCGAACAGTAAAGGGAGCATAAGAGCACAAGACTTGCGGCTTATGCACTTGTGACTTGTGCACTCATAAGACGCGAGAAAGCAAACGGTGCCCCTAAGGGGGCGGATTTTCTTGACAAAAGGTCCTTGATATTGTAAATTGAAAATTGTCAATTGCTGGAATATTTCTGTGATGCCCGCTTTTTTATAGTGAGCCTGTCGAATCTATTATGGAGGAGCAAAAATGAGCACGTTGATGAAAAACCCGCCCCAAATCGCAATTATTGCCCTTATTTTCGCAGGTTTTTTGGCTGGCGGGCCTGCCTTAGTGCAGGCAGATCCCAACTACCTGGACCCTAACCTGCCCGTTGAGGACAGGGTCAATGACCTTCTCCCCCGGATGGATATCAATGAAAAAATCGGGCAAATGACACAAGTCCTGTCTTCTATTGGACCGAATTCCCAAATTACGACTTACTTCATTGGCTCTGTCTTAAGCGGCGGGGGTGATGGCCCAGGCGGCAATAACAGTGCGGTGGAATGGGAAAATTTATACAATGGTCTTCAGAAGAGGGCCATGGCCACCCGGCTGCACATCCCCCTTATTTATGGGATTGACTCCGTTCACGGCTGCAGCAAGGTCCGCAACGCAGTTGTCTTCCCCCACAATATCGGCTTAGGCGCCGCCAATGACCCGAACCTGATGGAAAGAATCGGCGCCGTCGCCGCCATAGAAACAGCGGCTACGGGAGTGGACTGGACCTTTGGGCCTTGTCTGGCCGTAGCGCGTGATGAACGATGGGGCAGGACTTATGAATCATTTGCCGAGGACCCGGAAATACACAACAATCTCGTCGCCGCTTACGTCCAGGGATTCCAAGGGGTAGATGCAAATATGCAGGGCGAAAAAATCGTCGCCTGCGCCAAACATTATATCGGTGATGGTGGTACTACCGGGGGCATAGACCGGGGCGTCACAGAATGCAACGAGGCAATTTTGAGGGCCATTCACCTGCCCGGCTATCAGAGGGCCATAGAAGCCAATGTGGGAACGGTTATGCCTTATTTCAGCACTTGGAACGGGACGAAATGTGTTTTCAATAGCTGGCTTATCACGGACCTGCTCAAGGGTGAACTCGACTTCAAGGGTTTTGTCGTTTCCGACTGGGAGGATATCACGGGAACTGATTTAACCGATGTGAAGAACGCGATAAACGCCGGCGTCGATATGTCGATGGCGCCTACGACCTGGCTATCATTTATCACCACCCTGAAATCCCTCGTGGATAGCAACCAGGTCCCTATGTCGAGGATTGATGACGCCGTAAGTAGGATACTTCGAATCAAGTTCAGGGCAGGTCTGTTTGAGCACCCCTATGCCGACAGTAACCTTTTATCTTCATTCGGCTCTGCTGAGCACAGGGCGGTCGCCCGTGAGGCGGTAAGGAAATCCCTCGTATTACTCAAAAATACCAACGACGTTCTGCCGATTGCCAAAGACGCAAATGTATTTGTCACCGGCAGCAACGCCAACAGCTTGAAAAACCAATGCGGCGGCTGGACAATCGGCTGGCAGGGAATGACGAGCGACAGCGATACGAATGGCACTACTATTCTCAAGGGTATTCAGAATAGTGTTTCTCCCCCCGGCAGTGTTACCTATAGCACCAACGGCAGCAATGCAGCCGGACACGATGTTGCCATAGTAATAGTTGGCGAGACGCCTTATGCGGAGGGGGCCGGGTATAAAAGCGATTTGCACCTGTCTTCGGCGGATATCACCACCATTAACAACGTGCGGAACTCCGGGACCCCCTACGTTATTGTCCTGGTTTCCGGCCGACCGATGATTATAACCGACCAGATTGCAGACGCGGACGCCTTTGTGGCGGCCTGGCTGCCGGGGACCGAGGGAGATGGCGTGGCGGACGTCCTCTTCGGCGACTATGGCTTTACCGGCAAACTTTCCTTCTCCTGGCCGAGGGATATGAACCAGATTCCTATCAACATCGGCGATGTGAATTATAATCCTCTCTTCCCTTATGGTTTTGGCTTTGTTTCGCTGGCTGACTTGAACCAGGATGGCTATGTGGACTGGGAAGATATAGAAGTATTTTGTGGTTCCTGGTTAAAAGTGCCGGGTGACTCAGGATATGATTCGCGGGCAAACCTTTATGGGGACCCGCTGAGCATCGTAAATTTCTATGATTATGCTATCTTCACCGATGAATGGAACGCGCCTTCTGCACCTTTCTGAGCCAAGCTTATTTTTAAGCAGACCGCTCAAACTGTTCCGCTATTTCGGTTAGAATAAGTTTTTTTGCATTTTCAATTGGTCCGGGCAGATACGCACCAGCAGCCATTTTGTGTCCGCCACCTGCGAATTTTTGGGCGATTTTACAAACATCAATGCTCCCTCTGCTCCGCAGCGAAACTTTCACCTGTCCGTTGGCCTGTTCTACGAACAAGGCCGCCGCCTCAACGCCGCTTATCCGCCGACACTCGTTGATTAAATTTTCCGTATCGCTGTATTTGGCACCGGCCTGCTTGAAATCTTCCTGTGTTAAATGCTGCACTGCGAGAATTGGTAATTGGTGTTTGGTAATTGGTAATTTGTAATTGGTAGTTACCAGTTTCCATTTACCATTCACCAATCTATGCAGTTCGAGCGTATTGAGCATCGCCGCCATCAATTTAAATCGCTGCGGTGAACAGTTTTGATACAAATCGCGATACAACCGCGAAGGATTTGCACCGGCGTCAATCAGCTCGGCACAGGCGGAAAGCACTTTGCTGTCGGTATTATCGAATTGAAACCAGCCGGTATCGGTTGAGACCGCTATGAAAAGCGCCTCCGCTATTTTTTTCGTAATGGGCCAGCCGGCGTATTTTAACAAATCAAAAACAATCAAAGCCGTAGCTGCGGCACTGCTGTCAATCAGCTTAACATCACCAATATTGTCGCTGCTTACGTGATGGTCTATTATCAGAATTGGCTTATCAGACTCTTGCAGATATTCGTCAAATCCCGGCAGTTGGTTGTAAGTGGCGGTGTCAACTATAACGATTAAATCAGATTCTATTTTTGTTTTTTTACTGAAAATCTCCGGCTTCTGCTCAAATAGAAACTGGTACCACGCAGGCAATTCCGAGAGCAGTAGTATTTTTACGTTTTTGCCGAGGGCGGTCAGCGTTTTCGAAATCGCCGCAATGCACCCGCACGCATCACCATCCGGCCGGGTATGCGTCGTCAGCAAAACCCGCTTATATTTGTTAATCAATTCAACCGCCTTTTGAAAATCCATTTTGTCAGCCATAACCAAACCCATTTTTCAGTAATGTAACACATTATTACCTTAAGAAACAGCTCAATGTCCAAGGACGGTTACCATAGCTTCTGACACCTTCTTTCTGCGGAATTTGCGCGGCACAACTCTAAGATTATCGTTTTCTATGACCTCACCGCCTTTAAGGGGCTGCCCTATCTGCTGCACGCACCATTCAGCAACAGTTGGAACCTTGCCATCAATAAACTTACTTGACCAGTCGAGTCCTGCGGCGGAAGCAACCGCCCCTATTGAGACGCCGCCTCCTACAATCCAGCAGGAGGAGCCGTAAGGATGAATATGCGTGGGCAAACGGTCAAACTCATCTTCAATCTCGCCCACAAGCTCCTCGATAATATCTTCCAATGTCACCATCCCAAGAACAGCACCTTCGCTGGATGTAACAACTACTATGTGATTTCTTTCCCGTATCATCGCTTCGAGCAACTGGGATAGAGGTGTATCTTCGTTGACTTTTTTTATGGGCCTTGATATTCCCCTGATAGTCGGGTCGGATGGATTTACCCTCATCGCCGCCACAATATCCTTGAAATTGACGTATCCCTCGATACTTTGGGGGTCATTTTCCCTCATACAGACAGGAAATCTCGTGTGCATATCGAGATGTGCTTTGATAAGCGCATCTGGCAGACTGCTTCCTACATAAATCATCGATATATCCTGGGCTGGCATCATAATGTCTCGTACCAGATGAGTAGATAGATGTGCGGCGGCTAAAACTATCTTTTCTTCCCTCTCGCCCATAAGTTGCGAGGTCCTGGCAAGTGAAACAGCGGCCCTTAATTCGTGCAGCCAATGTCCTTGGCTGCTCGGCTCTATGCCGCCCCACCGCGTAAGCAGGCCTACCACTTTTTTTACTATAATTTCGATTACCGAAACAACAGGGTAAACGACTTGTGAAAGGGCTTTCATAACGGGCGAGAGTCTCAGCACTATCCATTCTTTATTGTTTAAGGCAAGCATTTTGGGGACAAGCTCCCCGAAAACTATGATGACAAACGTCAGCGGTATCATCAGCAGTACTATTGCCAGTATTCTGGAAAATGTTACGGAGATGTTTAAGTTGTGCTGAAGGTAAGGAACAAAAGTTTCCTGCACACCGGCTCCGCCGGTCGCAGCGGCAGCAACACTTACCATTGTGATACCGAGTTGAATGGTTGCCAGACTTGCCTCCATTTTGTCCTTCATAAAGGCGGCTTCGGCAGCGCCTTTTTTCTTTTCATTGAACAAAATGGCAAGTCTGGCACGGGATATAGAGGCAAGCCCCATCTCGTAAGCTGCGAAAACAGCATTGAATACCAGCATTATTATAATGACGACTAATTCATAACCGAACATCGCATACCACCTGTATTACTTAAAGGTTCATAATCATCAAGATGGCTTACGCCACCACATTGCGTAAAATTTGCTGTGCTTTCTGGCAGTCCCTGCCAATTTGCTCGGCAAGCTCTTTTTCTGACACAAATTTTTGCTGGCTGCGGATTCTTTCTATAAAATCCATCGCCATCCATCGACCGGTAAATTGCTCAGCATTATCTATTAGCAGGTGCGCTTCTATAAGTAACGATTGACCTGCCCCATAGGTAGTTGCCCGTCCGATACTGAAAACAGCGGGGATTCTTTCTTTTGTTAAGCAAACCTGTGCTTCACCATCACCGATCTCTACCAGACCCGCATATACGCCTTCCGCCGGGACAATCTGCTGCGGCTTTTTTAAGTTCAGTGTCGGAAAGCCTAATTGTTTTCCTTTGCCTCGGCCGGGCACAATATTGCCGATAAGTCGATAGGGTCTGCCCAACAGAATAGCCGCGTCCGCCGCTTTACCTTTTGTTACCATATCGCGAATCGCTGTGCTCGAGACCTCAACTGTTTGGCCGCCTGCCAGCTTGGCCTTTTTAGGCCCAACTATAAAAACCTCGATGCCCTCTGCTCCTGCGAATTTCTGCAGCGTATGCACAGAGCCTGCTCGCTTGTGGCCGAAGTTGAAATCCTCACCCTCAACAATAGCGATTGGCCGGATTCCTTTCACAATGAACCGCTCTACAAAATCCTCTGCCGCAAGACTCAGAAGCTCCGGCTCGCTTTTCGCCACAAACAGTATTCCTGCACCAAGCTCTGCGAGAAGATGTTCTTTCAACACCGGCGGCATAAGGGAACCTGGTGCCTTTTTTGGATTCAGGACACTGAGCGGATGTGGCTGAAACGTCATTACTACCAATTCTGTCTGTTTTTGCACTGCGATGCGTTTGGCGGCGGATAGAATCGCCTGATGCCCGGTATGCACGCCATCGAAATTACCGATGGTCAGCACCGCCCCTGCTCTGATTTTCTCAAGCTCAGATTCTGTTTTTATAATTTGCATTTAACCTATACCTGTTCTTGTCCAGTTTGCAATAATCAAGTCTCTGCCGTTGCTGGCAGCATCAATTTACCCGTTTGTATCTGATTCTGCAACGGCTTTCTAAGCTGATGGGCAGCTATTTGCGTTTTCAACTTGAAAATAGAAAATTTATTTGCAACTTAGTTGCATTTAGCTAAAATGTCAGGCAAGGTCAGAAAAGATTTTGCAGATTTCAGACTTAGAAGCGGTTGGAATGACGTTTTGTATTTTGAGATAGTTTCTTATCTATCGAGGAGCTTGTGCATTTATGGAAGCCGTTATATTTTCAATCGCAACGTTTTTCTCCACCTTTCTTGGCGGACTGCTCGCGATTAAATTCAAAGACAAATTGCACGCCATTATGTGCTTTACCGCAGGGGTACTTGTCGGTGTTTTCAGCTTTGACATTGTGCCGGAAATAATAGAGCAGGTTAAAGAGCACAACTTTGACCCGACAGGGGCAATGATTGCCTTTGTGGCCGGCTATATGATTTTCCATATTCTCGAAAAAAGCATTCTAATCCATCACGCCCACGAAGAACATTACGCCGACCACACACATCCACAGGTGGGAATCCTTTCCGCGTTCGCCCTTGCAGGCCACAGTTTTATGGATGGCGTCGGTATCGGCCTTGGCTTTCAGGCCGGCAGGTCTGTGGGCATTCTGGTCTCAGTCGCGGTCATATCCCACGATTTTACAGACGGTATGAACACGGTCACATTAATGCTGGCGAATAAAAATAGCCCCAGAAAAGCCAAATGGTTTTTATTGTTGGATGCGCTGACGCCGCTTTTCGGTGCTGCATCGACGCTGTTTTTCAAGGTGCCGCCGTATTTTCTCGTTCTTTACCTCGGTGTTTTCGGCGGTTTCCTAATGTACATCGGCGCCAGTGACATCCTGCCGCAGGCACACAGCAAACATTCCTCCCTGAAAATGATTGGTCTTACCGCAGTGGGGCTGTTATTCGTTTTCCTTGTGAGCAGATTCGTTTAAGCCGTCTTCGGCTTGGCCGGTTGACGATTTGAACAGCGTAGAAAAAACCCAATGAAAACGCGGATAAAAGAACAAGTCGATAAGCTGTTAAGTTCGGCGAAGATGAAGCGAACCGGGCCGAGGAGGACGATTCTGGAGGTGATGCTGAACGCGAAGAGGCCGCAAACAGTCGATGAGATTATGACAACGATGAGCAAGGGGTGTGCGAACAAAGTAACAGTGTATCGGTCATTGGAAAGTATGGTCGGTGCAGGACTGGTGCATAGGGCATTCGTTCATAAAAGGGCGGAGCATTTTGAGCTTGCCGACAGATGTACCAATATACAATGCCATCCTCATTTTACCTGCACGAGTTGTGGTGACATGCACTGCCTGACGCAAATATCACTGCCAATGGCAAAGAGCCCATACAAAGGTTTTATTATTGGCTGTCAGCGTATACAACTCGAGGGTCTCTGCCCTAAATGTAATCCGAACTTGTAGCTGACAAACTCACGTGCAGCAAAAATTTTCTTTAAATCATACATAGACAAATCACTCCGCCACGACTACAATGCCCCTATGCAACTTTATCCACTGAAATTTAGGCCAATTTATAAGCAGCGAATATGGGGCGGACAGAAACTTCGAGAAGTATTCAACAAAGATATTCCACCTTTTGAAAAAATCGGCGAAAGCTGGGAACTGGCCGATTTGCCGGACGATAAATCCGTAATCGCAAACGGCGAACTGGCCAGCCAAACTCTTAACTCCGCAATCAAAAAATATCCGAAAGAAATAACGGGTGATAAAAATTTCTCAGGACCTTTTCCGCTGCTGATTAAATTCCTCGACGCTGAGGATATCTTGAGCGTGCAGGTTCATCCCGATTCGCAAACCTGCCGGCGAATGGGTAAAGGAAAATCCAAAACCGAGTGCTGGTATATCATATCCGCTGTGCCGGGTGCCGCAATTTATAAAGGACTGAAAAAAGGCGTAACAAAGGAGAAATTTTCCAAAGCGATAAAAAAGGGAAGCGTTGCTGAATTGTTAGCAAAAGTGCCTGTTGAGCCAGGCCAGTGCCATTTCCTCCCGGCCGGCACCGCTCACAGCATCGGAGCAGGACTTTTAATAGCTGAGATTCAAACGCTGTCAGACACGACATACCGCGTTTTCGACTGGAACAGAGTTGACGAGACGGGCAAAGCCAGGCCGTTGCACATCGAAGAAGCGTTGGAAAGCATTAACTTTAACGCTGCTGGTGTTAATCTTCCGATAACCACGGTAGGCCGATTGGTCGATTGCGAATACTTCAAGATAGACAAAGGGCACCAGGCCAAAGGCTGCGAGACGCTTCTTTCACCCGGCAGGATGAAAACGCTGATTATCCTCGCCGGCGCAGGGATAATTCTCGACCGGGATGGCATCCCCCTTGAGTTCAAGGCAGGAGACACTTTACTTATCCCCGCTATTTATGAAGGAGCTGTGCGGTTTGCCGATGATACACAGTATCTGACAGTAACTATTTAGAGGTGTCTATCAATATGAGTGATACCGACACGGCGTTGTTGGCTGCTGCGGAGCTGGCCGACGGTAAAATAAAATATTGAGCGTCTCAAAAAGTTTTACTAAGAAAACAGAAACAAAAAGGTAAAAATCAAAATGACTATTAAACCAATAATAGAATTGGCCAGACCGGGACATTGGATAAAAAATATCATTGTATTCTTGCCAATTATCTTCAGCAGGCGGCTCGATGACCCTGCCGCGTGGCAACAAGCTTTCGTGGCAGCGATTGTATTTTGCATGGCATCTTCTTTTGCCTATATTATTAACGACATTAATGATAGGCAGGCCGACCAGTCTCATCCGCTGAAAAAAAATCGGCCATTGGTATCTGGCCGGATTACTACGGCAACTGCTGTTATGGAAGCAGCGGTTTTTCTCGTGCTTGCAATTATTGTGGCTTATGGTTTTTCCAAACCCCTTTTACTTACAGTTGCAACATATATGTTGCTGCAAGTATCTTATAGTCTTTTTCTAAAACAAAAGGTGCTGGTGGACGTTATATGTATTGCTCTGGGATTTGTCTTGAGGGCGTTTTCAGGTGTGGTGGCAATTAGAGGCGAAATCAGCCCCTGGTTGTTTATATGTATATTCACAATATGTTTATTTATGGGCTTTTGCAAGCGGTATAGTGAAATAGCGACAATAACCTGCGCTGTCGGCGCAAAAAATCATAGGCCCACGCTTATGGCTTACAGTCATGAGCTGCTTACGCATCTTATTACGCTTTCGGCTGGTATCGCTGTGATTTCTTTTTTGCTTTATAGTTTAAGCGAAAGCACCGTTGCAAGATTTGGAAATAATTATTTTGTTTATACACTACCTATAGTCATTTACGCCGTTTTCAGATTTGCGATGCTTTCGATGAAAGGCTCGTATGCCGACCCTACCGATTTAATTCTGCACGACCGTCCGTTCCAGCTGATAATCGGAATATGGACTATCGCTGCTTTTGGTATTATTTATTGGGGCGGATTCGTAGATGGATGGATGAAAAATCTTTATTATCCATGATTAAAATTTTTTGGCAGCAGGTTTTGATGGGATATAGTAACAGCAAATATATTACCGCAAGCTATTGTATAGTTCTGGCCTTTGCGATAGGCCTTTATGCACTGACCTGTGCACCGGGACCGTTATGGCAGGATAGTGGTATGTATCAGTATCGAATCTGGCACAACGATATCGAGGGTAAGCTCGGCCTGGCTCTTTCACATCCGCTTTATCATATCATTGGCATCGGGGTAAAATACATCCCGCTTGGTGAATTTGCTTACAGGGTAAATTTGATTTCAGCTATTGCCGCAGCATTTGCCATTGCAAATCTTTTTTTGCTGTTGCGATTATGGCTAAACAAGATTTCCCCCGCCCTAATTGCGGCTGTTACGCTGGCAATTTCACATACAATGTGGGCGCACGCTGTAATTGCAGAAAGCTATACTTTGTACACAGCACTGCTATTGGCTGAACTACTAATGCTCCTGCAATATGTTAAAACAAAACGGATGATGTTTCTATATTTGCTGGGGCTTTTCAATGGCTTGGCAATTGCCGACCATATGTTGGCCATTATCCCTTTTACTTGCTACGTTGTGTTTGTGGCGGTTCTATTAATCCAAAAACAAATCAGACCAAGGAACCTCGCAGTTTTCGTCGGCTTATGGGTCATCGGTGCAGCCCCTTACGAATATCTAATCATAAAGAATATCATTCAAACCGGCGATTTTACAGCTACTCTGGCTTCAGCACTTTTTGGGAACAGTTGGAGCGGAGCTGTTCTTAACACGCATCTATCGGCCAGACTTATCCGGGAGAATCTGATACTTCTTGCTTACAATTTCCCCACACCGAATATTATATTTTTCTTTGTAGGTCTCTGTGGCCTTAAGAAGATTTCGCCCAGTCGCAGTTTTGCAAATGTTCTTTTGGCATTGCTGATTCTTTTCTTCGTATTTGCTTCCCGATATACAGTGCCGGATAGATACGCATTTTTCATACCTTTTTATTGTTTGGTTTCCGTTCTGATTGGTGTTGGTTTTAATTCGCTTGTTATCCAGCCCAATCGCGAAATCTTGTGTCGAATAGTTTTTATCCTTGCTCTGCTGCCAATCCCGACTTATATCATTGCTCCTGTTATAGCGCAAAAAATGCAGTTCAATCTCTCTACAAAAAGAGAGATCCCCTACCGTAATGAGTATATATGGTTCCTGCGGCCGTGGCAAACAGGCTACCATGGACCAGAGAAATTCGCAAATGAGGCATTGGATACAGTTGAAGATAATGCGATTATATATGCTGATGGCACTACTGTTTATACGCTTTTATATATTCAGGAGATTAAAGGAAAACGCAGGGATGTTACTATTGTTTCAGGGCACGGCTCTGTAAATAATTTGAAAGAATATAACGAGGACGTGATTGATAAAGTCCTTACCGAGCGGCCTGTCTATGTGGTTTCACCGCTGGCAGGGTATTGCCCGCGGTTCCTATCGGAGCGATACAAATTTAAACCAAAAGGGGTTCTCTGGAAGGTAGTTGATTGACAGGAATCCTCACAGAGTTTATCAATCTTCTTTATGGATGGCTCCTCTGAGGCCTTCCATCTTCAGGTAGCCCTTCTTCCACACAATCAGGCCCGAGACCACAAAAACAAAAAGGTGCACAACCGCAGCATATCTTGTTCTTATTTGGCTCATCACTAAGCCGATTACCGCATAAGTGCCGGCGAACACATAACAAATTGTGACGGTCTTCTTCAAAGGTATCCCTCTATCTATCATCTGGTCGTAAATATGACCTCGGTCGGAAACAAACAAAGGTCTGTGATTAAGCAATCTCCTTACCAGTGCAACAGCGGTATCGAGAATGGGCAGGCCGAAGACAACGATTGAGGCCATCCACCATCGCGGAACCTGCTCGGCAAATAAAAGCATCAGTGCAGCTGCCATAAATCCTAAGAGCATACTGCCGGCATCGCCCATAAATATCTTGGCCGGATACCTGTTGAAAGGCAGAAATCCACAGACGCCTCCTACAAGCCCAAGACAAATTGTAATCCGCACAGGGTCACCAACATCGCTGGCCCCCCAGGTCGCCAGATGTATTGACAGAAGCAGCATAGCGACGGTGATAATTGCCGTTACTCCCGCACAGAGTCCATCGAGTCCGTCAAGCAGGTTTAGTGAATTTGTCGCACCAAGCACGAAAAATATTACAATAAAAATACTTAAAATCATTTCGAGGTTGTGGGACATCGGCAAATTTAATGGCCCGGTAATACAATATAAATTTGGTGTGACACCCACCAGCAGCAGAATAACAGCCGCAGCGGCTTGGCCGAGGATTTTTTGCCTCGGCTTCATATCAAATATATCGTCGGCGAGCCCGACAAAACATGCTACCGTCCCGCCGCCCAGTATTCCCAGGAGCAATTTTAGCATCTGGCTGAAAAATTCTTCGTCTTTCAAACAGCCGATACCTGCCAGCACGCCGACCGTCAAGCCGATGAGCATACCGACACCGCCGAGATATGCTATAGGCTCTCTGTGTGTCTTGACCAGGTAATCAGGCCTGTCAACGATTCCGAATCTTATTGCTATCTTTTTGCACAGCCAGGTAGCACCCAGCGAACCAACAAAAGAAGCCGCCAATATGGGCCAAAAGCGAAAAACCCATGTAACTGGTTTGACCGGTCCGATTATATTATCAAATATCATTTCCCAACTTTTCTCGTTAAGAGCTTTCCAGCCAGACTTCGCCGTCGTAGCGAAGCATAATTAAATTGTCTTTGAAACCGTTAAAACGGATATTTGTTTTTTCCCCAAGGGATTCCTGCAAAATCCATTTTGGAAAGTTCGCCCCTGCTTTAATTGACAAAGGCACGCCGCCGCCGAATCGCGGATTTATCTCGACGAACTTTATCCTGCCGTCACCGGTTAGAAACAATTGCAAAGTTATAACGCCCGGCCCTGCCCCGAGCGTCTCAACCAATCTTGCAGCCTCGCTCATAATGCGAAGGTGTTTTACAACCTGTCCCTTGCTCACCTCACCGGCTCTTACCTCAATGCGCTTTCTCGGAACGACACAGCGAACTTTCATATCGAAGTCAACATATACATCGCAGGTGTGTTCGGTGCCTTTGATAAACTCCTGAACGATACAGTTTGGCACTCTCTTTGCAAAGAACAGCAGCTCTTCCCGATTATTCACGATAGCATTTCCCCTGCTGGCATAGCCGTCCCAGGGTTTAAGAAAGCAAGGCCAGTTGAGTTTCTTTTTTGACAGTGCAGCGCGAGCACTCATAGTAACGGGGGTATCAAAGCCGTTCTTGAGCAGGAAGCGAAAGGTTCTTCTCTTGTCCTGGCAAATATCGACTACATCCGGTGTTGAGACAAGCACGCAACAGCCCGCTGCGGCAAACTTAGGCTTATTCTGTGCCAGGAGCTGCAAGTCCAAATCAACGGTTGGGATGAGCATTTTTACCTTGTTGGTCCTGACAATACTCAGCAATTGTTTGATATAGTTGGCGTGTGTTACCGGCTTAACCACAAAACCTTTATCACACAGTTGCAAGGCGGAGCTTAACTCCGTAGCATCTGTGCCAAGCGCCGAGAGGTTTATTTTCAACTGTCTCGCTGCCCTGCGAAAACTATTGAGCAGCGAGACCCTTCTGCCGATGCAGGTAAATAAAATACTCAAATTATCAATAGTGGTTCGCGATTTAGCCATCGTTTCTTCCTGATGCGTATTTGCTATGATATAATAAATGACCTATCCTTGGTCGTCAATCTAAAATAGTCGATTGTTACAGTCAATTCCTTTGACTTTTTGCTCATATACATCTAAACTGACTGCTACAAGTCTAATTAATCGACTGGAGTTAAGTATCGGTTTAGTTATTATGTGCGAACGGAATGATTTTAGCTGACTATAATAACCCACATATTCCTAAAACCCATAAGCAGCATCGGGACGATTTAAGAACAGCCCGCAAAAAATTGTCGGCAACCGTAGGAGCATAAAGTTGTTGAAGGCAAGCGAAAATCCGCCGATTGTTTGGCCTAATGGAGGGTCGCTGCGTGATTTTACCGGCCTGTGGTGGGTTGCTCATACCAAAAGCAGAAATGAAAAAGCCCTGGCCAAGGACTTGACTCAAAAAGATATCAGCTACTTCCTTCCTATGAGCTGGAAGGTTCGGCGTCAAAGAGGCAGAACAATACGCTCGCTTTTGCCCCTCTTTAGCGGATACCTGTTCTTTTGTGGTAAGGAGAGCCAGCGTATCGAAGTGTTGCGAACCAATCGTGTTGCAAATCTGCTCGCAGTTAAAGACCAGCAAAAATTGGTTGACGAATTATCACAAATTGAACGAGCTCTTCAAACGGGAGCTGCTCTGATGCCGCATAAGTATTTCAAAACGGGCCAACGCTGCCGGGTTATAGGAGGACCGTTAGCTGATTTACACGGCATCATCGTCAAAATAAGAGGCACTACTCGTTTGCTTTTACAGATAGATATGCTCGGTCAGGCGACAAGTGTCGAGATAGAGACCGATATGATAGAGATTATTGATGAACAAACTTTGTGATTTTTTCAATACTCTGCTCTTGCGACAACGAAACTTACATACTGAATAATAGGAGCTGGCAAAATGAAGATTTGTGTGGTTGGGGTTGGTTATGTCGGATTAGTTACGGCTGGGTGTTTGGCGGATGCCGGCAACAATGTTATATGTGTGGATGTAGATGGTGACAAAATTACAGCCCTGAAAAATGGAGTAATGCCCATTTACGAACCGGGCCTGACCGAATTGGTCAAACACAATGAAAAACTCGGCCGACTGCACTTTACAACTGATTTGAAAGAGGGGATAGACAATTCGCTTATTATCTTTCTTGCAGTTGGCACTCCATCAGAGCCGGATGGCTCCGCCGACATATCGGCCATCCTTTCAGTCGCCGGTGAAATCGGCGAAAATCTCAGCGACTATCGAATCATTGCAACAAAAAGTACTGTGCCGATAGGCACCTGCGAGAAAATAACGAACATTATAAAATCCAAAACGGAAACACCGTTTGATTATGTCAGCAATCCGGAGTTTTTGAAAGAAGGTGCCGCCGTTGAGGATTTTATGCGCCCTGACAGGATAATTATAGGGACAACCAATCCCGCTGTTAGGGAAATAATGAAGCAGTTATATAGTCCATTTATGCGCAGGGGCAACCGGATATTATTTATGGACACTCTCTCTGCTGAGATGACAAAATACGCGGCCAATACTATGCTGGCAACGAGAATTTCACTTATGAATGAAATCTCGGCGCTGTGCGAGAAGGTTGGTGCGGACATCGAACAGGTCAGGCAGGGCATCGGCAGCGATTCGAGAATTGGACGCTCCTTTTTGTTTCCGGGCGTCGGCTTTGGCGGCGGCTGCTTCCCCAAAGATATTCGGGCCCTGATTCATACCGCTTCTGAACATAAAGTTGAAATGGCGATAGCTAAATCGGTCCAGCAGGTAAATATAAACGCACAGGGGCGATTTGCAAAGCGTATTACCGATTTCTTTGCAGGCCGGGAAAACAAAACTACCCTGGCCGTTTGGGGACTTTCTTTCAAGGCAAGAACCGACGACGTCAGGGAATCGCCGGCGATTTACTGCATAAGAAAGTTTCTCAATTGCCGGATGAAGATAAAAGCTTATGACCCTGAAGCCGGCTCGGCTGCGCTGGCGGCTTTGAATGGTAAAATAGAAACGTTCCAGAATGGGTATGATGCACTTGATAACGCCGATGCCCTGGTTATCTTCACCGATTGGCAGGAATTCAGGAACCCGGACTTTGAAGTTATTAAAACAAAGCTGAAAAAACCTGTTATCTTCGACGGCAGAAACCTCTACGACCCCGATGTGGTTAAAAAGGCAGGAATTGAATATTACAGTGTCGGAAGAAAATAAAGGGGCTATATTATGGACATCGTTATTAGAATTATAGGTATAGTTTTCGTTTTTATGACAATCGTGTATTTTTTAAAGCCCGACATTATGAAACGCTTAATGGAATTCTTCAAACAGGGCAGGCGTGTGTATTTTGCAGCACTGATAAGGCTTGTGCTGGCGGTCGTCTTTTTACTTGCCGCGCGCCAATGCAGCCGGTTCTGGGTAATATTTGCCTTTGGAGTTCTTTTCATAATATCAGGACTATTGATATTCATACTCGGCTCTGAAAAGGTCAAATCCTATATTAGCTGGTGGCAAAAACAACCGGTTGTGCTTCTTCGAGTTATGGCTCTAATCGGCTTGGCCATCGGTGCTATCATTATTTATTCAGCATAAGCCCAGGTCATATGAAAGTATTGATAACGGGAGCTGCTGGTTTTATCGGCTCACATCTCAGTGAGCGGCTTCTCGATGACGGCTTAATGGTGGTCGGCGTTGATAATTTCGATGACTTTTACGACCCTCAAATCAAACGACAGAACATTGAAGACTGCGTTAAGAATAAAAATTTCCAGCTCGTGGAAGCCGACATTCGTGATATCGCAGCGATGGATAAAGCCATTGGCAGCGGTGTTGAAATAATCGTGCACCTCGCCGCCAGAGCCGGTGTCAGGCCTTCGATTGAAAATCCTCTGCTTTACGCAGATGTCAATATAAATGGAACGATGGTCTTACTTGAGACAGCCAAAAAGCATAAAGTCAACAAGTTCATCTTCGGCTCAAGTTCGAGCGTCTATGGCAACAATAAAAAGGTTCCCTTTTCTGAGGGAGACAATGTCGATTTCCCAATCTCGCCTTACGCCGCCACCAAAAGAGCCGCTGAGCTTCTCTGCCATACATATCATCACCTTTACGGAATTTCCATAACTCCCCTGCGTTTTTTCACCGTCTATGGCCCCCGGCAAAGACCCGATTTGGCTATCCACAAATTTGCCAAGCTCATCGAACAGGGTAAACCCATACCAGTTTATGGCGACGGCTCTATGATGCGCGACTTCACTTATATTGACGACATCATTGACGGCACCGTCGCGGCAATGAACAAATGCACCGGCTTTAATATCTATAATCTCGGCGAATCACGCCCCATATCAGTCAACGATTTAATCGCCGAACTCGAAAAGGCCCTTGGCAAAAAAGCGGTTAAAAAATATTCACCCCATCAGCCAGGTGACGTCGAACGCACTTACGCCGATGTTACCAAAGCCGTCAAAGAACTTGGCTACAAACCAGATACAACCATTCAGGCCGGCTTGGCAAAATTTGTCCAATGGCTAAGACAATAATCCAAACTGCTGCTGCAGAAAACATCCGTAAGGCCAAATTCCCTTTGAAAAACACCTGAAATTCTGTTATAATAATAGTTTTGAGAACTATTTCGATGAGGGTGATGTGTCAAGATACAGATACGTTTTGATAATAGAGCTGCTTGTAGCGGTGTCCTTATTTTGCTGCACGAGACCGGCCTTGAGTATTGTTTTGCATCCCAACGGCGAGCCTAACCTGGTAACTTGGACAGACAGACCCGATTCTAATGTTGTAGGTCGATGGGGGAGTAATGCTTCCTGCGTGGCTGTATCATCGAATTGCGTGATAACGGTACGCCATCCGGGTGGGGGTATTGGTACGCTGGTTGAGATTGGCGGTAAGACGTATACTGTTGCCGAAACTTGGGATTGTGGCACGGCGGACCTGAGAGTAGCCAGGATTTATGGTGCTAATTTGACAAGCTTTGTCGGTCCCTACGAAAATACCAACGAGAGCGGCAAAGAGATAGTTATAGGCAGCTATGGCAAAGGAAGGGGTACAATACTCCAAAATTCGGGTATAACCTACGGCTACGGGTGGGATAGTGCATACAATACCACGTTGCGCTTTGGCACCAATAAACTCAATGGTACTCAAAATAATAGCATCGTTGGAGCTTATACTTCAGATATAATCATCGCCGACTTTGATGGCTTGGGTGAGGGAGGGTCAACTATTTATGAAAGTGCTGTTGCCAGCTTTGACTCCGGCGGTGGCTGGTTCATTAAAGTTGGCGATATATGGCAAGTGGCGGGCCTGTCTCGTGCAGTAGAGGTGCACTATGCACAGGGTCACGAGGGTGACCCGAACTATTTTATTTATGAGTCCTGGTTCCGGGATAGAGATGACCCGAATGTGCTCGCTCCTGATTATTTAGATGCGGTTCGGCTCAGCTCTTATGCACAGTGGATAACAGGTACACTTCCAGCGGTCTTACCCGGTGATTTGACTGGCGATGATTGGGTTGACTTTGCTGATTTTGCCGTCTTTGCACAGTATTGGGGGAATTCACAATGTAAATCTCCTGATTGGTGCGCAGGGGCCGACTGCGAGCCGGACGGCGACGTGGATTATGCCGATTTGGCCGCTCTGGCGGATGGATGGTTGTGTGATTGGAGCTGTTATTAGCCAAAGACAATAAAGGTTATTACGTACGCTTTCGCCCTCTTCGCCGAGAGCTGGCTGATTACAGACCCCGCTTACCATCAGAATTAAAAAAATTGGCTTTGTTTGGGTTCGTTTTGACCAAGTGTCCGTTTTGCTTTTTTCGTTGTAACTCCTTGTTGAAATTGAGGTTATAAACATTTGACTTTTTTGGAAATTGGCTTTGTTTTGCATAATTTAGTTCATTTTGATTGATTTTTCCGCTCAGCGCAGAAAATCTCCATAGCCGCAGTTTCAGCCACAGAGAAAAAAAGAAAAGTAAATTATAAACAGTATTAATTGGTTATTGATAACCGCTCATTGATTATTCCCCTAAGGGGTTTCCGTTCCGAGAGCAGACGTTCTCTCTACAATTGGGCGAACCTGCGCATTTGATGCGAAAAAAGTTTTTGATTCTCGATTCCCGAATCTCGCAACTCGATGTGAGAAAAAGAGTAAAAAAATTTTCAAATTAGCCGTTTTTGGTGTGCAGGTAACAATGATTTTGATTGGAAAAAGGATGGCATACACGGGTTTAGGGGGAAACGTTTGAAAATATTCGAAAACGTTCAAAAACTTACAAAAACTATATAGAAATTTACAAAAACTGTATGGAAACGGTTGAAAATTTTGGAAAAATTTTAACTCGATACTGGATGCTCGATACTAGATACTCGAGAGAAAAAAAGTGAAGAAAAATTAGACGCAGATTGCCTAAGTTAACAGAGGAAAAGAGGGGATAGGGTTTGGGGGTTAGGGGTTAGGAAAAAAATCAAAAATCTCAAGATTAGGGACAATAGATAAAAAATAGGTCAACGTCCCCTATTTATTCAAGAAGCATTAATCTACATTTTAGTATACTCATAGCGTTCTTTTATGACCCTATTTAAATAACTTCCCTTTGAGGAAGATGCCATCAAATCATCGTAAACCTCCTGCGGTACTCCATGATAAACATACAGATCACCTGATAAAAAGCGAACATGAAGTTCCTGTGCCGCTACATCGTGTCCGATCGCTTCGATATTTGATGAATCAACATATTGCATTTCAACCATTTTGTTTCTCCTGTTTAGATTTCCCCAAACTATCAGAAATTGTTGATAAACGTCGCCAATTCACCAACGCTTTCGTGTACTCCGTCCCGTCAGGTCGTGGTTGTCGCCAAGCATGTGCCACATCGGGGTCGCTCCCCTCTAATTTTTTCCCTGCTTTGTAAAATTGTATACGCGAAGGAATGGGCATTGCCTCACCGATTACTAGCCCTTCTCCTGTGCGCAACGACGGCAACATACCAGAGAGCAATCCAAGTTCATCAGGCATTGTAGATTCTACCCTTGCACGATCCGACGTATTAGTCAGCCGAAGCGCAATCATAGTCCCACATTGGCTTAATGTTGTACTGTCTATCTCTGTTGGGCGCTGAGTAACTACACACAGGCCTACACCATATTTTCTTCCTTCCTTTGCAATTCTGGCAACTGCTCTATGCGCTGGGCTATCCATTCCTTCTGGTAGAAAGAGGTGCGCTTCTTCTAATGCGATCAACAAGGGTTGTTTGCGTCCTCCCACATCTAGATCCACTGCCCAAAAAAGCATATCATAGATTATCCGAAATAAAGTTCCAACTACTATAGACAAAACTTCGGTTGGAAGACCAGAAACGTCAAGTACTGTAACTGGCCTATCATGTCCTATCCATGATCTTACCAGTAAATCTAGGTCCTCTTTGATTTTCCCATCGAGATTAGGTGTAAGGTTTTCGCCCGGATTAAAAAGAAAGCTATATCGTGAGTCTTGCAACCGGCTTTTCAACAGGTCGAGTTGTTTTTCAATTCTCCGTGGACTAGGATTTTTGAAGGGAGCACTACTACCCAAGGCAGCTTTTGGATACTCATTTGGCTGTAGAGTTTCAGGGTTACCTTCCTTAACCAATTTACACAAGTCTTGTCCCTGAATTTTCCCAAAAGTCTGGCGTTCGAAATCGTCAAGGTCAAACCATAGCTTCTTAATGCTGAATGCTATCGGTGAATCGGCAGTAATTGTGGTATCAGGCGGTTGGTCACTTAAGTATTGCGCTGCAGCCTTTTTTCGTTCTGTTATTTCGTCCCGGATAGCTGCTTCAGAAGCAGGCTGCATTTCTCCGAGTGATATTTTCTTTAACTCTTCAAAAGGCAATGCCCAAAATGGAACATATAAGGGTAGCTCACCTTTAGACTTATCCGCTTTGACCCTAAAAACGTAACCAAGGTTTCCAAGTGCCGTAGCATATTCACCATGCGGGTCAATTACTAAAGCACGAGCGGATGGGTATCCCTGTGAAGCAATTGCCTCAAGTAATACCGCCACCAAGTTTGATTTTCCTGCGCCTGTTGATCCAACAACGGCACAATGACGGGTAACCAAATATCTCAATTGTAATTGCCCCGCGATTCCTGGTGAAGAAGCAATTTTCCCCACCGTTATTGTATCTTTCTTATCCACACCTCCATAAATAACCCTCATGTCATGTTCTGTAACCAAATGAACTTCATCATCTATTGTTGGGTACTGGCTAACGCCCCTTTCAAAAAAATCACCAACAGACTCGCCGAAGAGTGTCATTGCCAGCCATTTTTGTCCATGAGGAATGCTATATTCTTCAGTATGTGGCGCAGCCGCAGCCCCTACTAATGTGCAAATAGCATAAAGTTGCGCGTATCCTAAGGGAATTCGTAGAAATGCACCAATCTGTCCCACCCTGTACGATTGTCCTCCTATCATTATCAATGTAGGGATTTCATCTCGCAAACGAACTGTTACAATGCTACCTTTGACAGAGTCAATATGTCCTATGAATGTGGAATCAGCTTCACTCACAATTCACCCTCACTTTTTCTTTCCATGCTATTGAGAAATTTACAGAACCAATTGAAATCAACCAATCGCATTTTTCCCAAACGCCCTTCTTCTAGGCTTGCATCTGTACTATCAGGCTTGATTGCATCACTGTCAAAAGCAGTATCCATAAAAGAATGTGTTTGGTCATCAACTGGGTTCAACAGTTGCCATTCTCCCCACTGGCCTCCAATTACACCAGCATTTGCACCTAATACAGTAAAATTTCTCCTCTCCTTACTCCATTTTACCAGTGGGTCTTCACTGGACAACTCACCAAAATGTAGAGCAATCACACTACTGGTTCGTCGATTATCAAGAACACTAAAGATAACTGCATTAATATGTTGATCTCCAAAACCGTATCCACAACTTATAAGTAGCGCATGTTCCCGGCCTAACATTTGTCCCAGTCGATCCATTAGGGATAAATAGGGCTGTTTACGCGATTCATCGTATTTCCGGTGTGAAGGTAAAATCATCTCCCCAGTTCCCATTGGTTGTGTTCGAATTACCATATCTCCGCCAGTGTGTTTTACAAGTTTCCAATTGACTGATCCGTGAATTTTCCAAAGCCGAACCCATTTATCTCTCGGAAGAAGATCTTCCAGTTTAAAACTATCTCCATAAAAAAACGGCTCATACGCACCAATAAACCCATCGAAGAAAGGAATGTGGGCATGTTCAAATGCCCTTTCAAATAGTATATCGTAATTCGTAGTGAAAATTTCTAAAGGAACGGTTCGTACCGCTTGCTTCACCCATGCTGAAAAATCATCGTGCGGCACTTTATTTGGAATCATATCCTCTGTTAACATAACCGCTCCAGCAATAGTTTTCCGAATAATACTCTCCATTCTTTCTAATTCTTCTTTGGTTAGCCCCAGTAGTTTTTCCCCTGTTCCTATTGCATCTATCTTTAAATGAAGTCTTGTGAGAATAGCTTCGATATTAACCCGTTTGCATTCAGACTCCAGACGTGACCATGCGTTACTAAAAGGCTTCCCTAAATTCACAATTGCAGCCTTACACCGTTCCGTTAAAGGTCCCATTGAAGGTACAAGTGGCTGGTGATTTTGCTTTTCACCGCTACGAACTGCAGGGGCGATATTAACCGCACTTGATGTACCAGCACCAAACAAAAAAACCAGAGGTTTATCATGTGCAGCGAGATGATTCCGCAAGTTCTCGACTACATTTCTTGGATCGTGTCTATTCAATCTACACCTCCTAAACCTTGATAAATATCCAAAGACAAAAACAAATTATCCTTTCGCACTGGTGGTAATTATTTGTTTGTTTTAGTTTAACCTGCGAGTATTTCATATAAGTACCCCATTCCGCCACAGGCGGATGAATCGCTTATCGTGAATTGATGTAATTGTACATAGGAATGGTAAAGAAAGCGAATAGATTTTGTGGATAGATTGGAACTACGGTAAACAGCCTCGCCAAAAAAATCTTTTAATTTCCCTACACTTCTGGTAAAAGTTAGCCACCAAGACACCAAGGCACGAATTCGGATTCATAGTTTCGTAAGAACAAGACAGAATGAAGATTGTAAATAAAATCCGCAATACCGATGTTGTTATAGACGCTCCGCCATCGAAGGCGCACACTTTGCGGGCGTTAATTATCAGCTCTCTAACTAACGGCAGAAGCACGATTTACAATCCACTGCTCGGCCAAGACCAGCGAGATGTTATTGAGTGCCTGAAACGATTAGGCGCGAAAATCAAACAGGAAGACGATAAGCTGATTGTAAAGGGGGCAGGCCCTTCGACCAAGCTCAGGGCAGGCGGAAAATACACACCAATTAATGATGAGTTAAACGTCGGCGAATCAGGAGTGGGGATGAATTTTTTAACTTCTGCGGCTTGTCTATCAAGTAAGCCGATAGTCATCACGGGAAGCAAGAGGATTACGGAAAGGCCGATTCGAGAAGTAGTGGAGGGACTGCGACAATTAGGATGCAAAATAGAATATCTTGAAAAAGAGGGTTTCCCTCCTATCAGGGTCTATGGCGGCGGGATTAAAGGCGGTGAAGCGGCGATAAAAGGGAGTAAAACCTCGCAATATTTCAGCTCGATTGTTATATCATCGCCTTATGCGGACAATAAAGTTATGCTAAAATGCGTCGATGAAATGACAGAAAAGCCATACTTCGATATCAGTCTGCAAATGATGGCTGAGTTCGGAGTAAGGGCGAAAAATAACAATTACAAACAGATAGAAATTCCGAGCGGAAGATATTCGGCGAGGGAGCTAACAATAGAAGGCGATTACAGCAGCGCATCATTTTTTTTCTTAGCAGGGGCTATCTGCAAAGCGAAAGTTACCGTAAAAGGATTACGGGCCGATACAAAACAGGGGGACAAGGCGTTTCTGACATTAATTGAAAAGATGGGCTGTGAGGTATCAGCAACAAACGACGGAATTTGTGTTCGCGGACGGAACCTTTCCGCAATTGAGCAGGATATGAGCAATCTGCCGGACTTGGTTCCGCCACTGGCGATAGCGAGTGCATTTGCGAAAGAGGAAAGCAGACTTACAAATATAGGCCATTTGAGAGATAAGGAATGTGACAGATTAGCGGTAATTGCTTCGGAACTTGGGAAAATGGGCGTTGAAGCAGCGTGCGATGAAAACTCGCTTACTATAAAGGGGAGCGGGAAAATACACGGCGCCCGGATAGACCCACACAATGACCACAGGATTGCGATGAGTTTCGCCGTTGCAGGCTTAGTTACCGGCGAACAGAAAATCGACGACGAAATGTGCGTGGCAAAATCGTTTCCCGACTTCTGGGAAAAGTTTGAAGTTTTTTCGGAATAGATGTATATTCACCAAATACTAACGACCTATTTGGAGAAATAAAATGATTGGCTGTCACATAGGGCGAATGTTTCAGGTAACGGTAGCGGGCGGGTCTTATCAGGAAGGCCTGACGGCTGTAATACAAGGCCATCCGCCGGGAATGTTATTGACCGAGCAGGAGATTTACGGCGATTTGCTTCTTAGAAAACCCGGCACTGACGAACTATCCAGTCCACGAAAAGAACCGGACCTGCCGGTTATCTACAGCGGGCTAAACGCAGCCGATACCATTGCCGGCGCCAAAAATAAAAACCACACTAATGGAACACCGCTGACAATTCTGATTCCCAACTTAGACCGGCATTTTGTCCACATCGAGCAATATCAGGACACAAACCGCACACCGAGACCGGGCCACGCATCATACGCATCATTTATAAAGTACGGCCCAGATGACGATGCCGTCGGGGCGGGCCTATTCAGCGGGCGCTATACAGCCACCATAGTCGCCGCCGGGGCCGTCGCCAAAAAAGTCCTGAAAAAATGCGGCATCGAAGTCTGTGCCTACGTCAAAGAACTCGCCTCAGTGCGATGCCCCGATGTTGCTCACGACCAGGCCTTCAAATACACCAACCAGTATAAAAAAATGCGGCGAGACCTCGACCCATTTTACCAGCAAGTCTACGTCAATGGCCGGATTACGATGGAGATGCGATTTCTGGAAAAAATGAAAATACTGGCTGAGATTGAGCAGGAAATTGACGCTATCCGCAGCAAAGCCCCGAAAATGAAACCTGAAGCGGTACGGAAGAAATACGACGTGCATCCGGTATTAAACTGTCCCGATATCGATGCAGCGCAACAGATGGTTGACGCATCCAACAAGATAACCAAAACAGGCGACTCCTGCGGCGGCGTGGTTGAAGTCGTCGCAACCGGTGTGCCGACAGGCCTCGGCGAACCAGTCTTCTATAAACTCGATGCCGAATTAGGCAGAATGCTCGGCATCGGCGCCGTTAAAGGCGTGGAGGTCGGCGCCGGTTTTGCCGTCAAAGATATGACCGGCAGCCAATCCAACGACCAGATGCGGGCCAAAAACGGGATGGTTTCTTTTGAGTCGAATAATGCCGGCGGCATTACAGGCGGGCTATCTACCGGCCAGCCAATCGTTGTCCGGCTTACGGTCAAGCCAACACCCACAATCGACAAACCCCAAAAGACAATCGATAAATATACACTGGAAAACAAAGAGATGGCGGCCATCACCAGGCGCGACCCAACGATTGTGGCACGGATATGGCCGGTCGCCGAGAATTATACAGCCATAGTAATACTTGACCACCTGCTCGCACACTACGGCTACCAGACGCTCAAGGCCAAATAAACCGGCTTTTGCGGACTAAAAAAACCTCGGCAAAATTTTGCTGTTATTATGGCGGATAGGACGGCAGAGAAGTCGACCAGCCGCTTGTATTCCCGAGGCTATCACTTACCCTAAAATGGAACTTGAGCCCTTGCCAGGCTCTGCCTATGGGGACATTGTCCCATACCCGTTCAGTCGTCCAGCCACTATTGATGGATGGAATTTTGACGCATTCGAAGTAATATGATACGCCGTTACCTCCCGCATCTATGGCTTCTGCCGCCGTCATATTGGCATAAGCAGTCATTCCGCTGCCGGTCTCGTAAGGCGTTACTTCCCACGCCACAGGCGTCGGCGGGTTGGTGTCTGTTGGCGGCGGTTGCTCTCCTTCCGCAGGAGTAGTTGCACTAGCCACAGTTGACCAGCCGGTTTGGTTATGCCAGCTCGATGTGTCGCGGGCCATAACTCGGTATCTATAGGTCGTCTCAGGTTCACACGTTGTATCCTGCCACGCCGGACTGCCCTGCCAACCGCTGTTCACTGTTGGGTCGTCAAAATCCTCAAAATAATACTCTACGCCGGCGGTGTCGTCTGTAGCGGTTGTAGCCACCATTGCTATTGAAGTCGGCGAGGTCGCATAAGGGACGGTCGCCCAAGTCATAGAATTAGGCGTCGGCGGATTGTGGTCTTCCGGCGGTGGGGGCTCTTCACCTACTATTGCATAGCGAATGGGCGACCATTCGGTCTTGTTACCGGGCTGGCCCGTTCCATCGTCCGGAATCTGCTCGCCGGCGTCGCGGGCCCTCACCCTGTAACCGTATTCGACACCAATGACAAGATTAGAATCCGTATAATTCGGCTCATTCCGCCAGCCGCTGTTATGATCTCCAATTGCGACGTTCTCAAAGTAGTATTCGACATTCCCAACCCAAAAATCCCAGGTATCAACAGCAGTCTGAGCAACCATACTAATCGAGTTAGGATGCTCCGGCGACGACGACGAATAAGGCTCTATTTCCCACTCGCTCGGATTAGGAGCTGGAGGACTGGTATCTTCAACGAGCCAGCATTCAGCAAAGAGCTGTGCATCTTCGAAGTCAACATAGGCATCAAGCGTAACGTCTGCATGCTGGCACCGTTCATTGGCTTCGGAACAACCCTCGTTGAGCCAGTTTAAGGCAAATATTGCAAAATCCTTGAAGTTGATGATGCCATCACGAAACAGCTCACAGAATCTGCATGGTCCTGCGACTGTGCTATATGGATGGTGGTAGCCCATATCTACGATTTTTCTGTCAGGCTGTTCATCCGTACGGGTAGTGTATCTGTCCATTCCGAGATTACTTGCGGTGTCGCTACCGGTATCGACACAACTGCTGTTACTCGCTTGCCCTGCAGCAATTTGACTCAGATAGTAATCGCCGAGCGGTCCGATTACGAAAAGTGGATTGATGTGGATGCTTCCATCGCCCCAGTTAAGCGTGCAACCACTGCCAACAAAGACATAGGATTGTCCTCCCTGGACATCACTGTAGGAGACATCTATACCAGAAGGACCACCACCGACCCCCACTATAGCGAGCTGGGGGCCATATTGCCCTGAGTTGCCCCAGAAAATGCTGTTAATTATATTAGTATAACTATCATAGGAGCAATACAGGCCGCCGCCATAGCCACCAACTCCTGCAGCTGTGTTGTCAGCTATTGTGCAGTTAGATATCACCAGAGAAGAAAAAATATCGCTCGATATTCCGCCGCCACTTCCTCCGGCTGAATTATTTGAGAGCAAACAGTTTTTAAATGAGGAATCATTTTCTCCGCTGAAAAATACGCCGCCTCCGGAACCTTCGGCTTGATTACCGCTGATGTTGCAATCGACTATGTCCGCCGCTGCCGCGAATAAATGCAAGCCGCCGCCCGAACCGTACACGTTGGGCTCATTCACTTCGGAGGATACTACATTGTTGGTAAAATTGGAACGAAGTATGGTAGCCAGGCCATGTTGCATGAACAATCCGCCGCCTTGAAATGCCGAATTGGACGTGAAGTTACAGTCGCTAATTACCGCATTCGCATCGGCAAATTGTAATCCGCCGCCGGCATCAGCATCATTTTCACTGAACGTGCAATTGGTAAATTTGAGCGTAGCGGTATCTTCGGCACACACACCGCCGCCATGACCAAGATAGGGGTCAATACGATTATTCGGCGGGTTATTCGGCTCGGAAGAGATATTGTTTGCTATCGTGCAGCCGGTGAAAGTTACATCTGAATCGGCTGCGCAATAAACGCCTCCGCCAAAGCTTGGTATCTCGTAGGGGATTAAGGGTTCCTCGGGCCTGTGGGTAAAGTAATCTAAGCCACCCTGTCCGCTCATACCGCCCTGAGCAAGATTCCCGCTGATTTCACAATCTGTAAAAGTAACATTACTGCCCTTATCAATAAATACGCCGCCGCCAACACCACTGTACCACCGATAGTCGCCGAGGTAGGAATAACTCGGGGGTGGGAACACCCCATGCAAGTAGTACCAATAATCAACCGCCCAATCCCAGTCCCAGACTTCCCAGAGACCTCCATCATACACATAGTTTACATTGAGACTGTAAGGGTCAAAATCATACGCAGGAAATTCGGGGGTGCCGGTTATGCTCCAGTTGCCTCCATAGTTTTCGTAACCGCCTGGGAAAGCCTCGTCTCCACCGTTGCCGCCGGTGCCGCCTCGTGCTTCGTTATTAATAATCCGGCAGTTTATAAATGTCGGACTGCTATTGACGCCGCAGTATACTGCACCGCCCCATGCAAAGCCGCCCCAGCCGCCTCGGCCAGCGTTGTGAGTGGTGTCGGCACTGATGCCTTTGCCGCCATTGCCGCCAATCACCAGATTGTCTCTTATTACACAGTTTTTGATAACGGGGCCGCCACCGTAAAGAACCAGAATTGCAGCACCATAACCTATACCACCATCGTAGCCATTAGGATGGTTTTCCGGCGACCTCTGGCCGTCTCTGCCAGTGCCATAGTATCCACCGCAGTTTTGAATCGTAAAGCCGTCGAAAATGGTATTGGCATCGGTAGAAGACCCAAATGTAACACCAACATTAGTATGACCTTGCTGGAACGGCGACTGCAGGTATCCATCAATAACTGTCGCTGCGACACAGCAGGGGTCGTCAGGATTCATAGACCTGATAGTAATAGATTTATCCACAGAAACTGACGTACCCTCATATCCACCGTAATAAATGCCGGGATAAACCACAATCGTATCGCCGTCTTTGGCGTCACTAACTGCACCCTGGATAGTGGGATAATAGCCCTGTTGGCCGCCACCAACGGCAACTGTAAGAGTTTTCGGCTGCTCAAATTCGACACCAACAGTTTTGTTGGAATCCATAATAACGGTATTTGTTGTAGCGGTGGAATAATCGTTATCGGTTCCACTCCAGCCCTTAACCCGCCAGCCGGGATCCGGCGCTGCGGTCAGTGTTGCTATTGCACCGGCGTAATAAGTGCCGCTGGTCGGTGAAATTGTACCATTACCACCAATAACACTTGCTGTTAACTGGAATTCTCCGACTCCGGTGCTATCAGGATAATGATAACCTATATCAACCTGCCCGGCATCTCCGGCATTATCAGTTCGGGTCATAAACGTATTCAGGCCGAGGTTTGCAGCCGTATCGCTGCCGTTGTCCACAGCAGGACTATCACTGCCCTGACCAGCGGCAATCTGGCTTAGATAAAAGTTGCCAAGCGGACCAGCTACAAATAATGGACTGCCATATAAATTAGCAACACCGCCGGGAATACTGCCGACCTGGCCTGCACCTGTATAAACTAAATGTGTCACAGAATCATAGTACTCGCCGTTGGGGTTGTTATAGAATAAACTGTATTTTACGATTGCGTTGCCTTCCTCGTGTATTGCGTGATTATTACATCCCTCGAATATACAGTCGGTAATATTTGGTTCGGAGAGGAAATCAGAATATATTGCGCCGCCATAACCACCTGCTAAATTACCGCTGAAGGTGCAGTTGCCGATTTGGGGTGTCACATCGGAGCAGAATATTGCACCACCGTCAACGGCGGCAGAGTTGCCGGTCATAAGGCAGTTAAAGACCTTCTGCGGAGAGGCCCATCCATAGAAATTGATTGCGCCTCCGCTGCCGCCGGTCGGATAATTACCACCAGCAGAATTATCACTAATAGTGCAGTTGCGGATTTCTGCTTTAGTGTACCAACAATCGAAGCCGCCGCCCTCGCCGTCTGTGGCATTATTTCCTTTGATGATGCCACCGGTAACAGAGAAGTCTCCATTGACGAGGTACAGGCCGCCGCCATTCTGGGCTGTGTTGCCAATGAAGTAGCAATTGACGAAATTTGCATCAAAGCTATCGGAAGAGAAACCGCCGCCGTATATGGCCTGATTCCCGCTGAAGGTGCAGCCGTTGAAATCTACTGTCAACTGTGTGCCGCTATAGGCATCCATTGCGCCGCCATAGCCACCTGCTAAATTGCCACCGAACGAACAGTTTGTCAAATTGGCGTTACTTTTACACTTCAAAGCGCCGCCGTCATTTTTAGCTGAATTGCCTCCGAAGATACAACCTTGGAGATGGACAGTACAACCGGTATCAATATAGAGAGCACCGCCATTTGCATCTTCAGAGTTGTCCGTGAATAAGCACTTGCGGTTTGGGTCGTAGGTATTGTTGATATTCACCGTGCAGCCGGAGCCACAATAGACCGCGCCGCCTAAGTTGCCTGTAAAGTCACAGGTATTGAGATTAATAGTGTTATTGGCATTACAATCAATAGCACCACCTACGGTGTATTGCCAAATATCTTCGCCGAAGGAAGGGTTATAGAATATATAGGCCTTGTAGGCTTTGTTGCCGGTGAATGTACAGTTGGTAAAGTTTGCATTCGAGGAGTTGGCGTAATAAGCTGCACCACCGGCAACAATACGGCTTCTGGCATATACCAAACCATCGGCGCCGTCGGTAGCGGGGCCACCCTCGTTATCGGGTATCGCGTTGCCCTGGCCTGCCGAGCCGCCCGCTGCTCTGGTGCCTGTCGTAGCGATGTTGTTACCGAAAGTACAAGTAGTGATGGTTGGGCTGCTTGTGCCATCGCAGTAGATAGCGCCACCGATGCCTGCACCATTGCTATCTCCGGCGTTTCCACCAAAACTTTCATTCCCTGTGTAATTAGGAGGAGCTCCTGCGGCGTTGCCGCCGTTTCCGCCGTCACCGCCACAGCTGCCGCGGGCGAAATTATCGCTTATGTTACAATCCCTGATGATTGGGCTGCCGCCAAGACAGGCGATAGCGCCGCCGTAACCGTTTCCGGTGCCGGCACCGCCGCTACCGCCCCACTGGCCGTCGGGGTTTTCTGTCGGAACAACAGTATTGACATCTATCTCTCCGGTACAGGGATCGACTTCTGAAAGCGTATAGTAAAACCAAGATCCGTTTGAGCCATCGGCACCTCTGCCCCCCTGGGCTCCGGTAACGGTACAATTTTTTATCACACAGTATTGTATAGTAGGAGAAGCACCCCGGCAGAGGATTGCACCACCATAACCATCGCCAGAGACAGATGTTCCACTAAGGGCATACGGCGGGCAATTAGTGGGGTCATCGCAACGGGGGATGGGGACAAAAGAACTCACAGGATAACCATTGTATCCGGACGCACCATCTGCACCTTTGCGCCCCCTGGCGTAACCATTTCTGATGGTGAAACCCATAACTTTACTATTGTTGCCTTCACTACTGTGGAACCAGAAAGCACGGTTTGCAGCTCCCTTATTCGGCTCATTTGAGTCGCTTAACATCAGACCTACATTACCCCCGCAGTCGATAATCGTGGCATCAATAATGGCCGGATCGGGGTTGTTGGGGTCAATCGTGCTTTTTACGGTAATGGCCCTTCCCCAAAAATCCAGATTAATGTTGCCAGTACCGGTATAGACGCCCGGAGCAACAACGACCATATCGACACCACTGACAGCAGCGTTAATGGCACTCTGGATTGTGGGATAATCCCTTGATGGAACATAAAAGGTGCTTGCCGAAACGAAATTTTGTATAAATAACAAAATTAACGAGCTAATCAGAATTTGCCGTTTCATTTTCCTGCTCCTATTATTATTTCGCGTGTAGGGCCGACACAGTTACCCGCGAGACAACATACATAGAAAAAATCCCGCAGAGCCACCGCCACAGCGGAATGTCAACATAACTACGCAGTGAGTCGCCGCTATCCATCACGCAATCCTACCACATATTATATTATATACTATATGTACACCTAACTGCCTGTTATGTTGCACTTTTTTTCAGAATTTCACAAATTTATCCGCCTCTGGCGGCGGAATATGCGAAATTATGATACCTCAACGGGCTAAAAACACCGCAAATCAAATCCGCCAAAGGCAGATGCAGGAATAATTGCAAAAAAACCATATAACCGCCGGAATTTTAGAAACTGCTTTCCATCGCGGCAATTGCCTTACCTTCAGCTTCTTCCCGCAGAATAATGGTCGGTTTAACTAATATCAACAAAATCTGGCTGTCCTTGACCTTGCTGCGGTTACTAAACAATCGCCCAAGAAAAGGCACCTTACTCAATACCGGCACTCCTGCTTCCGTTTCGACATCTGCGGTTATTCTTTGACCGCCTAACAATAATGTCGCTTTGTCAGGAACGCTCACGCGCGTCTGGACTCTCGATACTTCCGTATCAGGCAAGGGTATTGTGTACGCCTCGGCGGGAACGTTACCAATTGCAGGCAGTTGAATAGGATAGGACGGCATACCCAGGAACTCCCGCAGCTCAGTAACAATATTCAGCAGCACATTCTTCTTGTCCGGCGTAATAATCGGCGTGATATTAAGAAGCGGACCGGAGACTACATAACGTTCATCGTAATTTACTGTCCAATAATAAGTCTGATTAGGAGGCGTGCCAATCGTTGTAATATCAAACCTAACGTTACCTGGATAGCGTCGATATCTTCCTATCTGGAAAGTAGCCATCTCTCCGTTTAAAACAGTAACTTTCGGAGCAGTCAAAGACTTGGCATCTCTGTGTGCCTGAGTGGCTCTGAGAAGTATGCTGACCTCAAGGTCATTAAGAAGTAAATTGCCATAACCTCCTTGTGCGGTTATCGCATTCGTTCCAGCTAACCCACCACCAGGGTTCACTATTGGCGCCCAGCTGCCGCTAACCCCCGTATCGGAGGGCAAAGTAAAATCTGAAGAAGCTTGTCTGACATCAATCAAACCCACTTTACCGCCGACGTTGGCCCTAAAGTCCATATCCAGCCCGATATCTTCAAGGAAATTCTCGCCCACCAGCAAGAATCTGGCCTCGATAGCAACCTGATTTCCAAGCGCCTTACGTAACTCCGCAAACATTTCCCCGATTCGATTATGAACTTCGCGGGTCTGATTGATAATAAGCTTTTTGTTTTCATAAACTGTTATGGAGCCCTCTCCACCGGCCTCAAACCAGCTCGCCGGCTGGATGGTCCGCTCGATAAGCTGGACCAGACTATTGGCCCGGGCAGCCGCCTCCGTGACGAGCTGTTCCCTAGTCATTTGTTCTTGCTCACCCAATTGCTCCGTACCTGCTTCGCCCTGTGTTGGGGCGGTGACAGTCCCACCAAGTTGTGAATAGAAATCAGCCGGTCGGCCAATCAAGTCGGTAATGTCATAAACCAGCGTCTCCATCTCGCTTGGAAGTGACCCCGCCGTTGCTATCGTAATTACTCCGCCCTTGACAACGAAATTGATATTTGCAAATCCGCCCGAAACCGCCTCTAACAAAAGCCCCACCGCCTTTCGCAGCGGAATTGCCGATATCGGGTCCATATGTATCGGCGTAGTCTGGTCGATATCGGCGTTGTCGGATAAATCCCGCCAATTGACGAATATCTTCAATGGCGGGGCAACAGAATTCTTTAACATCTCTATCGCTTCGCCAAAAGGCGTTTCCGGCGTCAGTTGTGAAAGGTCCACGATTTCATCTAATTGTTTATCGACAGCTGCATCAGCCTCGCTCCGCCCGATTGGAGGTTCTGGTTTTCGGAAGGGACTGGCGATAATTTCCCGCCAATCCTTGGGATGCGTAAGCTCTTCGGCATACGGTATCATAGCTTCATCGGTCCCAATCAAAGTACCAACACGTTCCTTATCCGATTCTCTCTGCGCCTCCAATTGTCTGCGGAAGCCAACCATATCTTCCAACGTCTGCTTGAGTATCAGTGCCTGGTTGTTTAACGGGTCGATAGCGAGCAAGCTTTCTAATTGGCCGAGGGCTTCCACGTAACGCTGTTGACTCTGATAAGCAACAGCGCTGTCCATCAGCTCGGCTATTCTCTTGTTTCTGTCAGCCCCCATCTGCTCTCTATACCGACGTTGTGCCTCTATCGCCTCTAAGCGTTTTTGTTCCTGCAACTGCTGGCCCCTCTTGTCCTGTTCCTGGACTATTTTCTCGGCTAATTGTTTCAATTCCCCGCTGTGTTGTCTGAAAAGGTCGTCTCCGAGGTCCATCTGGTATTCATTCACAATCCGCTCGGCTCTTTCCACCTCTTCCTTTGCTTTATCAAATTCGTCCTTGCTTATGTAATCTTGCACTTTAGCCACAGCATCGTTGACAACCGCTCTTGTGTGGCTTCGCCGGATATTTCTTTTAATCACTTGCGATTTAATGTAGGAGTCTTGTTCTGCTGTCGGCTCAGGTGCTTCTGCCTCAGGAACAGCAGCAACCACAGGCACGTTTGGTTCCTGGATTACCTGTTGCTCGTTTGGTTCTTGAACTACCGGCTGCTCGGCGACCTCACTCGTCGGGGCGAGCCCTGCCGTAGCCCGGTTAGGTTCGGCCTTACCACCAAGTAATTCCCTTGCAATGGCTGCGATGGTGGTCCCCAGCGCATCTTCAGGTTGTGCTTCAGTCGGCGCTGAAGGCCCGGCTTTCTGTGCCAAAACATTATCTATTTTCAGCAGGTAATCCTCCGCTGTCTCTCCCGGAGGCGCCGCCACCAACTTACTTGCCGCAACTTTAACAAAACCTTCCCGCGCTTTTTCGAACTCACCGGCTTTGTAAAACTCCACGCTGCGGCTATAAAGGTCGGTGATTTCTTTTTTCTGCCCATCTAACTGATTGTCTAACTTCTTAAGCCCCTGCGTGATTAGCTCCCGCTCCGCCTCGGTCAAAAATTCACTGTCTTTAATCCCTTCAAGACTCGCTTTGGCCTTGATTAGCTCACCCTGCTTAACCAATTCATCAGCCGTCCGAATTGCCTCAAGGATGTACTCTCTTTCAAGTATGCCTTTGTGTGTGTTTTCCAAAAGCGCAGTTAATTGCTCGCGCTCGGCAGCAGTTAAATATTCCTGGTAGTCCTGCGCTCGAAGAAACGATTGCTTCGCAGCTTTGAAGTAACCTCTTTTGTATTGTTCTGCGCCAACCTCAATCCACTTTTGAGCTACCTGACGGACTATCTTCTCCTTATCAGCCTCACCTGGCTGGGATGGAGACACCTCCGCCAAGGCCGTTGTCAGAAACAAAAGGGATACCAAAATAACTAACAGAGGCCTTCGGCTAAAAGATTCAATTAGAAATCTTATCTTGTCCAAAATTAACCTCCTCACTAATCAGAAACACCCTCCTTGGCAGGAACTTTTTCACAAATTTAACACAAAATATTTGTAACCGCAACCACCTTTTTATGGTTTGACTTACAATAGGTATTTTACATAAAAATGCGTTTCCTTGCAAGAAAAAAGTTTAACTATATGCTTTTGCCCGATAATATCAATCTTAAAATCGTAAAAACGTGAAAAACACCATGTTAAAATAGGTAAAATAATCCCTTTGAAAACGGCCTTTTTTATTGCAACAAAACCTTTAAAACTGTAAAAAATATAGCTATTCAAAACAAGCACAAAGCAAAAGTAGTATGAGACCAAAGCCCTTGATATTAGCTATCGAAACGTCCGGCAGAATAGGCTCGGCTGCAATAGCTCTCGGAGAACAAATGCTCAGTGAAGCTCGCTTTTCCGGCCCGATGAGACATAGCGCAGAGATTTTCCCTGCTGTTCACAGATTGCTGGAACGTTTCAGCCGAGAGCCAAAAGAAATCGAGCATATCTATATCTCAGTCGGTCCCGGCAGCTTCACCGGCCTGCGCATAGCGGCAGCTTTAGCAAAAACAATGCACCTTGCGAACGCTGCAAAAATCATCGCGGTCGATACCCTGGACGTAATCGCCGCCAATGCAACTGACTATATAAAGGAAGAAAAAGTCAAAGACTTAACCCAAATTGCCACAATTCTCGATGCTAAACGCGGTCAATTCTTTATCGCAGCATACCAAAACAAACAAGGCCGATGGGAAAAAACGATGCCTGATTGCCTGATGACGGCTCGACAATTCCTCGAAAATTTCGCCGGCAGCTCCCAACCTGCCCGGCTTCGCCTATCGGCTACGCCGAGGCAAGTTTGGCTGCTCGGTGAAGGTCTGGTATATCATAAAGATAAATTCAAGGCCGATGGCATCCGCTTCTTAAATGAGCGATACTGGAGCCCGCGAGCCGAAAAGGTCCATAAGCTCGGCTGGCAAAAAGCCCTGGCAGGCCAATTCGCCGACCCTTTAACGCTGCAGCCCACCTATCTGCGCAAACCTGATATTAAAGCTGGATTACCGCAACACCTATACACATAGCGGATGAAATATCGGACGATAAATTTGGCGAGGATGGGGGGGGTAAATCTGTAAGAGATTTTAGATAAAGGAGTTACGAATTTTGATAAATTTATTAAAATTAGCCAAAGGCGGACGTATTTCCCTTGACATAAACGCAGTTAGTTGTTATAAAAAGAACTAGTGAAATCTATGGATTTTTTGGGTTTTTGTAGTTTTTCAGTAAAAAACAGTTATTTAGACAAGCACAGTGTTCAGTGAAGGTTTTTATTGCTTGTTTTATTGAAGGTTGTTTGAGACAAACGCCGAGGAGAATAAAGGTTTTAGCGCTCGCTGCATAAGATAATGTGCAGGTCTCTGCGCTTGTTGAAAACAACGAGTGTTTTGGCGTGTAGCCAAAGAACAAAATATATTAAGGGTTTTATTTTTTAAGGAGGAACATTATGTCTAAAAAATTTCTGTTTCTAATCTCTTTTGTTTTGGTGGTAACTCTGGCGTCCAGCAGTTACGGCGACGAAGTTGTGATAGGCAACTGGGAAAACGTTATGGACGGATGGGATGTCTGCGACATCAATGTCTCAGTAGCTTACAGCGTGACTGGGGTTACATTGGGCAGCCACAGCCTCGAGATCAATGACGTCAATCACGATCCGGTTACTGGAAGCTACACCGTGGCGCCTGGGGGGAGTACATTGCGCGGCGGGAACGATCATGCCATCTGGTACACCATGAAAACAGGCGGTGTTGAAGTTAATGCCGTTGGCTACAACGCATTCAAGAGCAACCTCAAGGTATCGGCAGACGTTACGCGGCTGGTCTCAGAATGGACGCCAATATTTGCCTCGTTCAGCAACTTCGGAATAGCAATCAATGCAGGTAGTTCAGTTGCGCCTGCTTGGTCCTTGTGGTTTGGGGCGGCTGAGGGCGGGGGTTGGCAGCAAAGCTATGGCGACGCGCCGATAACCTTCACCTACGACTACTCTCTGGCTCTCGATCAGATCCATAATTTGAGCGACAATTTTAGCAACATCGAGTATTTGCAGATTTTCTTCAACACGTGGTGGGGGGACTACCAACCCGGCGGAATTTACTATGTGGACAATGTGCGAATACTCGGCGGTGGGCCGGCTTACGCTCCGCATCCGGCAAACGGTAAGATAGGGGTGCCGGTCGATGCTACTTTTAACTGGACGCCGGGTGGGTATGCTGCTAATACGTTGGGTCACGATGTGTATTTCGGCACCACTTACACCGATGTCAACAATGCCGACATAAACGATCTCACGGGCATATATCGTG
>Ga0187886_1000576_pt1 | contig 41987 bp, 37 predicted proteins | sample June2016WEW_20_1_FD_133001 | JGI IMG/M metagenome (GOLD analysis project Ga0187886, IMG submission 133001) | Peatland microbial communities from SPRUCE experiment site at the Marcell Experimental Forest, Minnesota, USA - June2016WEW_20_150 | ecosystem: Environmental > Terrestrial > Soil >... | reverse complement strand
ATGCATATTAAAATGACGGATGAACAAACCGGTGGCATAAGCCATCTTGACGATAGAAGCAGAGCTATTATTCATATCTCAATTCTGCTGGCGGCTGCGTTTTGTGTCGGCATATATCTTGTCAGCACGACAGTTCTTATTGCGAAAGACGGAATAACTTTCATAGAATACGCCAGAGGACTTGAGACTTCCCCCATCGAGGCGATGAAGCGTGAATATCAGCACCCGGGTTATCCTTTCCTAATTATTGCCGCACATAAAATAGCGGAAATAGGGCAGGATGGTTCATCACTGTGGAGCTGGATTTATTCTGCTCAAGCTGTGGCGCTGATATTTAGAATGCTTACTGTGGTATTACTTTATTTTGTGGGCAAAAAGATTGTAGGAGAGAGATTCAGCTTCTGGGCTGTCTTAATTCTTATCCTGCTTCCCGACGCTGCGGAGTATGGAAGTGATGCCCTTAGTGATTGGCCATATATTTTCTTTTTGTCAGCCGGCTTTTTACTGCTGATATGGGGGGCGACGAGCGGGAGATGGTGGGTGTTCGGTTTTTCGGGGTTGGCGGCTGGAATGGGGTATCTAATTCGGCCTGAGTGCGCTCAAGTGGTTGTGTTTGGCACTCTGTGGCTGGGACTACAGATATTTTATTCCGGACGGGTTATAAGCAAACGTAAGGCGGTATTTGCGTTCGTTTTGCTGCTGATTGGTTTTTTGGCTGTAGCAGGGCCGTATATGAAACTGAAGGGAGCGGTATTTCCTAAAAAGCAGCTGGTCGAGTTCACAGCCAACATACAATCATCCGAAATTAGTAAGCAGGAAATCCAAATCCGCTCAAATAACGTATATGCCGCCGGTTTTGCGCCATTAGATATTGCAGGTGCTTTGGATAAGCTGGTGCGAAGAGTCGGGGAGACGCTGGTGTGGTTTTTTGTGCCGGCTTTATTGATAGGAGTTTATAAGTATTTTAGAAGGCGAGACTGGCGTGAGCCGGAGAAGTTTTTTGTAATCGCTCTTATCGCTCTTAACGTGCTTATAATGACACTGTTGTATTGTAAATTCGGCTATATGAGCAGAAGACATACTTTGCCGTTAGTGATATTTACAATTTTTTACGTTCCTGCCGGTTTAGAGGCATTAGCCTCTTGGCTTGATAAGGGGCTTTCTAAAATAATTGACGTCAAGCAGTTGTGGGTCTGGAACCTGCTCAAAGCCTTTGACTCAATTATGGAACGATTATTTGGTACCAAGGTTACTACGGACTTCTTTTGGTTTATGGTTTTATTAGTAATCGGCATTGCTATATGCAGCCCGAAATTACTGAGACCTATACGTGCAGAAAAACAGAGTTATCGGGATGCTGCCCGGTGGCTTGCAAAAAATACCGACGAGAAAGATATTATAGCAGTTCCTGATGTTCGTATTGGTTTTTATTCCAGCCGCCGAAGCGTCGAGTATAATGATAGGGTTATCCCTAAAGAAGCCCAATATGTGGTAAAAGTACTCGAGAAGAAAAAAGATATGCCGAGCAGCGAAGAGATGCCAGGGATGAAAGAGGTTTTTCCTGTTGAGGGGAAGGGTAAGGAAGCCAAATTTGTTATCTATAGGCAAACACATTAACCTAAATTCAGCAGGTGAGATGGGCGGCTTCAGCCAAGACAGATTGAATATAATTTTGCATTGATTGCTGGTAAATGGGGCGGTCAAATCTAAGCACATTATCACGACATTTCCTGGGGTCAAACTGGTCTCTTATTTCTTCAAACAGCAAAATGCTTTTTCGTAGTGCTTCGGGAGTTTGTTCATAGAAAAATATTCCCGTTGCATTTGTTTTTGCAGCCTGCGAGCGGTCTACTCCTATTACTGTTTCCAGAGCGCCGCCTTTGCCAAAAGCTATGACCTGCTTGCCACAGGCCTGTGCTTCAAGCGGGACGATGCCAAAATCTTCTTCCCCGGGAAATATCAAGGCCCTGCATTTTTTCAAGTATTCGACAACTTCATTGTCATCAGCATTATCAACGAAAAAGATATTAGCAGATGCCATACTCTTCAGGCGGGGCAACTCAGGGCCATTTCCTACAATTACGAGTTTTTGACCGGTAGCAGTAAAGGCCTTGACGGCAATATCAATTCGTTTATAAGGCACCAACGCGGAAAGAACAAGGTAGTAACCATCATCGCTGTCAGAAATAGAAAATCGAGCGCATCCGACGGGAGGATAAATAATTATTGAATCCCTTCCGTAGGCTTCTCTTATCCGGTTTTGAGTATTTTTGCTGTTAGCTATGAAGTGTGTTACTCTGGATGAGACTTTTGCATCCCAATTTTTGAGACGGTTTAGCATATATTCTGCCAGCAACCTTTTTGATTGTGGCAGGCTGTCCAGGTACGCGTCCCGTACATGCCAAGCATATCGCATCGGCGTGTGGCAATAACATATATGCAGGATACCTTGCGGAACTTTGACGCCTTTTGCGGCACAATGGCTAAAACTCAAGACACAATCATATCCACTCAAATCGAATTTTTGTATAGCATGAGGGAAAAGCGGTAAGTAACTCCTGAAATTTTTCATACTACCAGGTAAGCGCTGGACATACGAAGTTCGTATTTTGTGCGTTTCTATGGTTTCCGACACGGAGCCCCGGAAATGCACCAACGTGAAAATATCGGCATCCGGGTAAATTTCGCACATAGCTTCGAGGCAGCGTTCGCCGCCTCGCATAGCAGCCAGCCAGTCACAGATAAAAGCCATTTTGAATCGTTCCTTACGTTCTGCTGCTGCGTTCGCCGGAAGCGAAGGTGCTGTAATAGGCTTAGTCTTTGTAACCAACGGTCTTATGCTTTCATAACCTACCCCTAACGTATATCCCAAATATTTTGTAATTAGTCTCAATGCAGATTGGGGAAGTAAATCAAATCTTTTCTTCTTTAATAAAAACTTAATCTCTGATTTGATGTATTTGATTCCTTCTTCTTCAGCCCTTCCAAACTCTTTCAAGAGCCAATTTTCCGCCCTGTGAAATGTTCCTATATCAAAATACCGCTTGAAGGCCTGCCAGAGGGTATAATTGTGAGAATGCAGGACTATTGCTTCAGCGACATAAGCGATTTTATATCCTTTTAGAAGTATCTTTGCGCCGGCGCAGGCGTCTTCCCCAAACCGCAAACCACTTTTGAAATATCCGATTTCTTTCAACGCGGATTTTCTGTAGGCAGCGAAGGAATTGGACAAGAAAGCTGTTTTGATTCCGTATTTTTTCTTATCGTCGAGGACTCTCGTGTAAGAGGTGTCAGGATAATTAAACAACCTCAAATGCTCTGCAAAGACAGATGCTCCGGGATACGGCAATTGTCTTCCAAAAGCGGCTCCAGTTTTTCCGTCATCGATAAAAGGATTGACGATGTTTTCAATAGCATATTCATTGTACGGCAAGGCATCCTGGGTCAAATAAACTAAAATATCGCCTTTTGCTTCCATAGCTGCTAAAGTTCTTGTTCCGCCATGGTCGAATTCCGATTGTGGAATGGTTATAACATTAGCCCGGTGGGACTGAGCAATATCAACCGTATTATCTTTTGAGGATGAATCTACCACCATCAGCTCGTAATTCCTGAATGTTTGCGACTCAAGTCTTGTGAGCAGAGAAGGCAGATGTTTTGATGCGTTGTAGGTGGGGACAATTATGGTAATCATTTTTTAATTAAGGGACTAACCGTTACATTCATCTGCATCGCTGGGCGATTTTGACAAGGGCCTTATTAAACAGCAGCAGCCAAAAACTGGCACGAGGGTCGAATCTTTTTAGCATTCGATAGTGAGCCGACAGCAGCTTTCTCATACAGAACAGCTTCTTTAGAAAATAAATGATATCTATCTTCCGTACCTTTTGCGCACCCAGTCGGTTCTTGGAATGCTGCCTATATAGAACGGACGGAATTGACACATAAATAATTTTGCCGTGCTCGCACACCTTAAGGGCGAGCCACCAGTCGTACATTATAGCTTCGTCTGGAACAGGTATTGAGACGGCCCTGGCTTTTTTATTTAGCATCACTGTGCAGCCCGTTACAACATTCTGGGCCATAATCCTGTTCAAATCGCTGCCTGCCTCAGGAAAAAGCTTTTGATAACTCCACATCGAATTTGCAATAATGTCCAATTTATAATCCATAACCTGCAGGTCGGTGTGTATCAGTATGGGTTTGTCCGGATAAATCTGTTCCGCTGCTTTCATCGCATTTAATGTCAACTCAATTTTATTTGGCAGCCATACGTCATCCTGGTCGCTGAACATAATGTATTCAGTATCGGCATACTCCAGCAATTTTCCAAAATTCAAACTCGCCCCCAAACGATTTCCATCATCTGTAACCAACCTGATTTTTTCTGGCAGACGGCCTGCGTAGTCTTCTACGATGTGCACGGTGTTGTCGTCCGAACCATCGTCTCTGACCAAAAGCTGCCAGTCCTGATTAGACTGAGCGATGATAGAATCCAATTGCTGTCCGAGGAATTGCTCTCCGTTATACGTCGCCATACAGATTGAGATTGCAGGTTGAGTCATTTTATACCTTCAAGTCACGAGTGGTTATGGCGTGAAGTGTAGAGACAATTTTACCATGAAGGCCGAAGAACACCAGTAAAGCCACCGACAACAAGCGTATGCTAAATGGATATAATCTAAGAGCATCGACTATATACTGACGGCCTTTTTCTACTCTGCCTTTTGCAACCAGTAACTTGCCGATGTTTATCCAGTGTCCCGCCAGCAGCCTCTTCTCTTCTTTGAATTCGTCGCGGTTTTTCTCCAGAATCAGCTCCAGTGCGTCGATAAGACTGTCGGAATTATCAGAAACATTATCTGAGCCATAGTGCGCAATCACCAATGGCTCATCGACACACCTGAAATGATATAGCTTCGATATTCTAATCCACATTTCCCAGTCCACGAGATTGCGGAGTCTCTCGTCAAACAGTCCCACCCTGTTGAAACAATCCTTTTTTATAAGAACAACCGGGCTTCCTATAAAATTACCTTTTAAGAGTTCTCTGTGTATATCTCCGTTTTTTTGATTCACCCACGAAAACGGTATATAAGTTTTCCTGAGGTTTTCCATTTTCCAGAACCCAGTATATATAACACCTACCTGGGGCGATGCATTTTCTAAAAGCTCCATCTGTCTGGCCAGTTTTTCAGGAAACCATTCGTCGTCACTGTCCTGATATGCTATATAGCCACCTCTGGCAACCTTTATGCCGGTATTCCGTGCTGCTGCTTCGCCTTTGTTTTCCTCGTGCCGAACATACCGAATCCTCTTGTCATTAAAGCCGGCCACAATCTCTCTGGTGTCATCGGTTGAACCATCATCAACAATGATAAGCTCAAAATTCTGATAAGTCTGATTCAACACGCTCTTAACAGCACGAGCTATCAACCGGCTTCGATTATAAGTCGGAATGATAATGCTGACAGTTGGATTGTTATCTATCCCGGCCATTTCGACTACCTAACTCAAGGCTTGAACAACCTACACTTAAGATTTTGCACGAAAGAAACAGGCAGAAGCCACAAAAGAAGATTTCGCGTCAAGCCGTAAAAAGCCCAGAATGAAAAATCGAAGTTATCGAGTATGATTCTAAGTCGCGACCTTAACTGCTGATTGCGCCAGTCCAACGAGATGCCGCCCGGCGTAACAAATGTGCGCACTAAATACTCAGGAATATTGGCCACTTTGAATTGCCGAGTGACTTTAAAGAACAGAGCAAAATCCTCAGCAGAAGGATGCTCAGTAGAATAAAACCCGACTTCTTTGAATACTTCCAGCCGGCACATCACCGTAGGATGGCAAAACATATTATTTAAGAACATTCTCTTTTGGATGTATTCGTGCTTAACAGGCGGACAAAACCTCCAGAGCGGTTTGCCGGAGCGGTCAACAAACAAAGCCCACGACCCTACCAAAAAGACATCGGGATTGTTTTTCAGAAACTCTCTTTGTTTAGCGAAGCGGTCCGGAGAACAAATATCATCGGCATCAAGGCGTGCAACATATTTGTACGGCTTATGGTCGCAGATAAACGTGAGCCCACGATTGAGGGCACATTCGATGCCTTCGTTTGTCGGCGAGCGCAACACGGTGGTCGAAGGGTGTATTTGCCGTAACTGCTCCTCTTCAACGGGGGGACTGCTGCCGTCATCTACAACCAGCACATCAACCGGTATGATTGACTGAGAGACAGCAAACAGCGATTGTTTCAACCCTTCGAGATTGTTGTAATGAGGAATGAGAACCACAACATCCGAACCTTTTGGCAAAGGGCATTTTACATCCATCTTATGCATCAATCTCAAATATGAGTGCTCTCATCTGCCTACATAGGTTAAGCAATCTTGTTCCGAGCAGGCTTTTCAGAAGCAAATAGAGCATTTCCGGCCTTCGGCATCCCAACTGCCAAAGAGTCCGCAATTCCCTGCGTGCGTCCTTTAGTTTATTGCCACCTACAAATTCTCTGGCCAAAAAAAGGTGGTACTCATATTTGCACGCTGTGTCATCGCAAACAGGCAAGCCATCCGGATAAGACCGGACGAGCGTATCATACGAATCTCTACCTGTTGCGAGCCGCTCTGCGTGGAGTTTTCTGGCGACATCAGCATATTGCTTTTGAATCGGCCAGCGGGAAACACTTATTGCATCGGGGGTAACTCTATACTTGTATAAGTGTTCAGGCAAAATATCAATATCAAAATACTGTGATAACCTCAGCCACAAATCATAATCCTGCGAATGGCGGAAAAATTCGCGATAGAAACCAACTTTTGCCAAACATGATTTTCTCATCATTGCCGAGCCGTGCATAAACAGATTTTTACTTGCCAGGTGTCGCTTTATTCCCTCTCGGGAGTACTTGAGGTCTTTGCTTGTTCGGAGAACGCCATTGACGCTGAATACGTCTCCGAGACAGCCGATTACAGCAACTTCCGGATGATTTTCCATATAATTGAGCTGCTTTTCGAGCCGGGCGGGGAGAGATATATCATCGGCGTCCTGGCGGGCTATGTATTCAGATGCAGCTAATTTTATCCCTCTGTTTAGTGAGCGTGTCAGCCCAATATTGTTTTGGCTCACTATTAAGAGCCGGTTATCCTTAGTTTGGTATTCAAGGAGAATGTCCAGGCTGTTATCTTTTGAGCCGTCGTTGATAACGATAAACTCAAAGCTCTTACAGGTTTGATTCAGAATTGAGTCAATCGATTCACGCAAGTATTTTTGGCCGTTATAGACAGACATCACAACAGAAATCACAGGAGCATCAATAAAGCTCTTTGGTTTTATGAATTCGAAATATCCACCTGGGTCGGAATGTGTTTCTCTTATCAGCTCCAATTTGTTTCAACCTTCCGCATAACAAACAGGCATATATGGTTTGCAAAACGCCTAAATACAATATCCAATATTTTTTTCACCAAGTTTGAAGCGCGATTTTTCTTGTCATATAGGTACTGCAGGAAAGGTTTTAATATCAACACTTCGTCCTTCAAGCCTTTAACCCCGTCATAAGGTTTCACATCGACCAACTTGAATCCTCTGTTTTTCAAATCATTAACAACATCCTTTGGGTCAAATGCAAACTGATAAAAATTATCCCTCATTTCTTCGGACTCTTTATATTCAAGGTATTTTTTTCGCTTTACTTTAGCTTTTCTAAGCGGGGACATTACAGGCACTGTCAGGAAAAGGTATCCTCCCGGCTTGAGGACTCGAAACATTTCGCTGACAATTCTTTCGTAACCATCGTAAAGATGTTCTATTACTCCTAATGACCAATAACCGTCAAAAAAATTATCCGGAAACTGTAAATCCCTGACATCTCCAACTTTAATTTTCAACTCCGGAGCACATCGATTGACTTTTTTGACAGTTTCCTTTGCATAATCAACCCCATAGGCATCATATCCATGATAATGAAGAGCGCAAACTTTCTCTCCCAGTCCGCATCCACCTTCAAATATTTTAGTCCCCGGAGGAAGATATTTTTTGGTATAGCCAATTATAAATCTATCGTTCTTAACTTTGATTTGCTCTTTAAGTTTTGAACTTTCAGACTTCCAATGCTGGTCCCAATAAGTGTCATTAGCTGCTTTGCCCACATAAACAAGCCGGTTATTACTTTTATCAAAATAGCATATCATATTTTCAAGTTTGCGATTATTTCTTTTTCTCGTTCTACTACAGTTTCGAGTGAGAAGTTATTTCGAACCAGTCGTATTCCCTCTGCCGTAACAGAATCGTGTGGTAATTGGGCAGCCCTTTTTATTACCTCAACGAGAGCCTGGGCTTGAGTTCCTTTAGCCAAGTAACCGCTAACCCCATCTTCTATGATATTATTGATTCCTTCTACATCTGTGCCAATACATACTAATCCACAGGCCATTGCCTCCAGTAATGTTTTTGGCATTCCTTCATAAAAAGATGGCAGAATGTAATAACGATAACGATTAAGTATATTCGGCAATTCATTATTGGGAACAACGCCCATAAAATTAACCTTTGCATTCAGTTTTTTTGCCTGAGCTTCCAGCTCATTGCGGATATTACCTTTGCCGTAGATGTCAAGTATCAGGCCCGTTTGGGCGACAGCCTCGATGAGGTTAAAAAGGTTCTTCTCCTCGTTGAGCCGGCCGACGAAAATAAGCCGGTCGGCATACCTATCAGCAGACCCTGCCGGTGTAAAAAACTGCGTGTTAATATAATTGGGTATTACCTGAACATTTCCTTCAGGCACCGAGTAGCGTTCAGAAATATAATGCGCCTGTTTTTCACTGGTGACTACGGCTATCGTGGCACTGTTGTATGCGAAATGTTCAATCAGACCAATCAGCTTTTGTCTGTACTTAGCCACATCATACTTTTTTTTCAGGAGAGACCAAGTATATCCCGTCCTGACCACAAGAGGTTTGCGATACAGCCATTTGGCCAGCACGGCGGCCCAGCTGCCGTCCATCTGATTGGTTTTGAGAATATCGCAATTACTAAGCCAGGCAAAATGAATTAGCGGCATTAGGAAAGAATAAAGCAAAGTACCGCAGTATCCGCAAAAAAGGCGCGGCATCGGAAGGACTTCAATACGGCTGTCAAGTCGGCCGGATAACCTCAATTGCTTTGCCAATTCAGCATCTTTTTTGCCGTAAGTCAGCCAATATACTTTTTTAAGATGTCCCCTGCGAAGATGCTCCTCATACAATTGTTTCTCACGGTCAAACAACCCTGTGTCAAGCCAAAGCTTGAGGGAAATACCACGTGTAAAGAATAAGGCGAGCTGCATAGCATTGTGGCGATTAGCGCCAACTCGATATTCTTTCAATTATTTGCCCGGCTTAAACGTTCCGGCAATATTGCTCATCCGTTCGGAAAACTTCCATGCGACAACTGCTGCCTGAACACGAATACGGTCTGTCAAGGCAAAAGACTTTGTTTTTTCTTTGTCGGATTCAACGCGAGTCATAAAATCATAATATTGCTTTCCAACATTTTCCATCGATGGATTGTGAATATTGGTCTGATATTTGTGATAATTTTTCGTTATTTTTTCGAGTAAATCAGGGATTTCAGCCGGTTTGGAAAAAGTCTCGCCCCCCCTGCCGATGAGTTCGGGAGTGCTGCTTTGGTCAGGTCCGACAGCGGGCAGTCCACAATGTAATGCTTCCAATAAGGAATTGGAGCAGGCCTCGATTGGGGAAGCAAAAATAAAAATATCACTTTCTTTTAGTTTCTCGGCGATGTCCTTGCTGCTTAACGGCGAGATATTTCTGATATTTTTGAACTGAACAGGAGATTTGCCGACAAAGACCATTTCATACTTATTAAAATCGAGGTTCTCATCCAGCCATTGATAAACGTCAAATCCTTTTTTCCAGTTTGGCGACCAACTTGTGGCAATCAATCTAACCCTACGTTGTGCTGAAAACGGTATTTTCCCCTTGCGATTAAAGACCGTTGGCTCAGGTGCATTCGGAATTATCGTCTCGAATGATTTTTGATGTAATCCCAAACGATGATTTTGCTGCCGTGACCAGGTGGACTGAAAGACCGTAGCATCGGCGAGGTATCTGTTGGCCGCGAATACAACACTGTCGCGTTTATCGTCTGTCCGGCTATAAAGGCGAATCGGGCCATCGATTCGATGAATAAAGCTCTTTTCAGGATGGTTTAACTTAGCTTTGACAACCTCGCCGATACATTGGTGACTATTGAATAAGATTACCTGTGCTGTTGCAACATTCTCGTCGCAGGCACCTATCGAATACAGGTATTTCTTCAGGGATTTAAGAAACTGATTGCCTCCTCCCCAAGGACCTTCTTTGAATTCAAAGAGAATATGAACCTTTACCATTTTAAGTGGTCTAAAGTGCCTACAGTTTCTCCCAACATCGTCTTCCGGAATCTTTTGGAGTATCCGGGTCAGGTCCTTCAAGAAGCTTATAGTTTGCGCGAATGTAATCAAACACGGCGGGTCTCTGCTGCTGGGCCTGCCGGAAAGATGCCCAATTTTTGGTGCGAGGGTCATCCATAACGGTGTAGGTTTCCCATAGTTTGCCGCCTTTACGAATGTGCTCTGTTATGTGCCGAATTACCTCGAGCGGATTATGAATGAGGACAAGGGCCTCAATGATACTGACGACGTCATATTGGTCTTCCAACGGCAGCGGAGCATCAGGTTTGACAATTAGAGCTTGCAATGTGAACGGCCGGCCGCTACGTTCAATCCTTTTTCTGAGCCGCCATTCACCAAATGTTCGATGTTCGCAGTCAACATCAACCGTCGTAAAGTGAAATACCCGCTCTTTCACATTTTCCACAATCCAGTTACATATTGGCGCACTCCCACAGGCGTATTCGCAATATTTGCTTCCGGACGGCAGCCCTTCGACGAGCCAATCGAAACGGTCGTTCCGATGATAATAGCACTGGCGAAAAGATATCCAGGAACCCATATCCTTTTGCCACTGGTAAATTTCCTCAGCGGTATTGCGGGGTCTACTTTCCCAGATTTCTGCCATTGTCATACCAGAGACGGTATTTGTTGTGGGTGAAGCCGGCAGGTCCGGCCTGCGAATGGCGGAACGAGGCCCCAATTCCTTAGCCCGCCTTGGTGTTACGCCATAGTATTCACACAAATCTTCGTACCACTTTCGCTTATTGCCAGACAAGCTACAAAACTCCCTCAGCACCGCTACGCTGCCTACCATTTTCGCTTTAATCGCTTTTGCTTTGTCTATCATCTATAATCCTCATAAAAGACGACGGTAGAGGTAATTTTCATACCGTTGCGCAATAACAGTCCAATCGTATCGGCGTGCCGTCGCCAATCCATTGGCGATGATTCTTTCTTTCTTCTGTTTGTCTTCCAGCAATATAATGCTCTTTTGCACTATCCGGTCAACATCATCAACATCACACAAGAAGCCGTTTTCGCCATCGGTGATAATATCAGGGGCCATACCAGCTTTTGTAGAGACCAAAGGAACGCCGCTGGCCAGAGATTCGACCAAAGATTTGGGTCCACCTTCGCAGCGGCCGGTCGCAATATAGAGGTCCAGCGCCTTGTAATACAGGGCGACTTCATCAGGGTCGTTGAGAAAATGGTGCGAGTAAGGAATGCCTGAGCTTTCGAGCCGCCGCCTGACATAACCACGAGCTGGGCCTGTAAGCACTACAAATAAATCGTATTGCCGGCGTAACTTCTCGACCACATCGCAAAAAACATCAGGCCCCTTTATCAGTTTAGGAGCCAGTCCTTCACCCCAGCCATTGCCATCCTTTTGAAAAGAGCCGACGACAATCTTCTCCTTTGAGATGCCCAATTTGGAACGTATGTTTTCTTTTTGCTGCGGCGTCGATACACCGAAGGCGCTCAGATTAACACCAAGAGGAATTACCGTTATCTTTTCTTCCGGCACCCCGAATTTTATCAGGTTATTTCGGGTGATGCTGCAGGCAGTATGCCATAAATCTACATGTTTTACCGCCTGGGGGATAAATTCGATGCGCCTGTCGCCCGGTGAGATATGAAACCAGGTTACTATTATTTTGTTGCTTTTGTGAGGAAGCTTCAATCCGCTGTCACTAAAGAAAGTGTTGACTGAGCCAAAATGCACTATGCTGTTTCTTATGCCACGACAAGTTGTAACAGCCGCTGAACTAAGACTGGATAAGTTCGCTGTAATGGAACGGCCATCGTGGTCTATGGACCAGCTCGCACCTTCTATTATATAGTAGATATCCTTACGGTTTATTTTATTTCTTACGAAGTCTTCAACTGTTCTTATGTATCGTTTATTTATTTGTAGCCGCATATTAACTCAAAAGTGTTACGCTGATTACTCTGAAGTTTATGGCTTTTTCAAAATTAAACCATGCTGTCCCCCATACAAGGCAATTCCATCCGGCACTTTTTTATGTGAAACGCATTTTTTTAATGCAAGAAATCCGCATTCCTTGGCGAGCTTTTTAGCGTATCTCAAAGAGACTACCAAATTTTTACAATTTACTTTTGCCGGTAGCTCCTCAAATCCCTTTCTGAGTAACAATCTCTCAAGGAGATAGTCAATCAAATAACTAAAATGGGATTTGCTATTTGAAGAGTAAAAACACTTTCGACCAAAATACAATATGGCAATTCCTCCGGATTTTAACACACGGTAGGTTTCTTCCAAATAGCGTTTAAAAATGTCAATTTTTTCTACGTGCTGTAAAACAATAAAAGAATAGACAATATCTACTATGGAGTCTTCAACAGGTATCGTGCTGCCATTGGTTTTGAACAGCTCAAAGTTAGACACGCCGCGACTTTTAAGCTCCGCTTCAACCAATTTATTGTTATTGTGAACATCAACACCTATTGCTTTTTTAAAACTTCTACAAGCGGCCAATAAGATTCTTCCTCCCCCGTGCCCTATCTCCAGGGCAATCCTATCTTCAGGATTGCTAATATATTTAGATAATGGCAGGCCAATATGAACCATAAAATCCCATTGTCCCCTCAAAAACACCACGTCAGCATTCTGGGCGTTATCAAACCAGGTGAAAAAGGCATCCTTACCCCGCCGGGCGGCGCTGTCAATTTCCTCCCTAAAACCTATGATATGACTGCGTGTTTCAATTTTTTCCCCAGTTGCCATATACACCTTATAGGCCAGAGAGCACCTCTATTCTTTACGTTTTAACAAAATAGCTCTTGTTATTTTCGGGCGCCTTGCAGCGACCTTTAATAAATCCGAGGCCTTTATATTGTCATATAAATAACTTGTGCTTGTATTAACATTGATAATCCTAAAGGGCTGATAGTTCAGCTCATCAAATTTTTTCTTGGCATCAACGTGAGAAGATGAAATAACCAATTCAGGGTAATAACCTAATTCCAGCATATTTGTTAAAGGCGCTGTAAACGTCGGGTCAGGGTCAATATCGCCAAGAGGATGAATCTCAAAAAGTATTCGAGCCGGCAGAAATGCCTTAATACCACTATCCAATCTGCTAAAAATCTCGCGTTCGTGGCCCTCGATATCCATTCTTATCAGGTCAATTTTTCTGTCACTTTCTACCAATATTTCCTTAACATCCTTCGTTTTAACCTCAACATAGTCGACGTTGTTATCGTCGGTTTTGTAATTTATTAAACTGTGAACATTTGATGCTCTGCCAAGATACAATCTTTTAACAGTATTTTCGGTAGAAACTGCCAAGTTGTGGACTTCAACAGTGTCGGTAAGATTGTTCAGCTCGACATTGCGAGTAAGAATGTCAACACTGCGAGGATATGGTTCATAAGCATATATTTTGCCGTTTTTACCAATTAATTTCCCCATAAGGATAGTATAGTAGCCGACATTGGCACCTATTTCCAAGACACACATTCCCAGTTTTACAATTCTTTTGATTGTTTCGGTTTCGGCGATTTCTCTTTCTCTGTGAATCATCAGGTCTCTCGACAATCCTTCTTCATCAAAGTTCAGAATCATCGGGTAATTGTTCACTTTTCTGACAACCTCTCTTTTTTTCAAAACTCCTATGTTGATATGATGGTCTATTTGATGAAGAGCCAGTGAGAAAACCTTTCCCAGATGTCCTTTTTTAATATAGGGGAGCAAATTTTTTGCTGCCGAATTAATGCTCATTGAATTATCCCTGCTAAAGAATGACTTATGTGCCTGTTTTGCCCTGTAATAACACCCACATCCAGCCGGGCTCTGTTTCCACCTTCTTTATCACTTTTTTAAAGTATTTAAGCATTAAAAGAAACGGCGCCTCCTCTGATTTCCAACTGGCTGCTTCAAACGCCCCGTGTTCTTTATCCTGTATGGCGATATCATATAACACATACCCATCCGGCTTTATCACACGAGCATGCTCACAGAAAAAAGACTCGAGATTAAAGGCGTGGTCTAAGGCATTACAATAAATCATATCCAGAGAAGAGTCAGGGTTCTCCAGATGCATAAAATCACCGACACGAACAAATTTATTGTCGGGGCCGGGATTCAAATCGATTCCATAGGCATTTTTGAAACCAATATCCCACAAAACTTCGACCTCAGTTCCCTGACGGGCACCGGCACAAAGAATGTACGCCGACTTCGGCAAAAAGGCGGGCAAATAACGGAACCGACGATAAAACTTGTATCGGTAAGCTGCTATTGCCCGATTCGTAAAACCACCACGCATTTTCAATATCTCGTCAAGTTTCTGACTCTGATGACTTACGTACTCCTGGTAGTCCTTATAATCCCGATAATGAAAGTCGTTCTGATTTTGCTCTTTCCAGCCACTTTGAAGGCGATGCTTATCACGGACGCTGTGTTTATCGCGGCTGTGAACATAGCCGGGGGCACGGAATTTACGAAGATGACGTATATATCCATAGCCACCCGGTACATAACGGTAAAGAGCTGTTTTAAGCCAGAATTTCAGATGCATAGCAATACTCTAAATCAGGCGGGCCAGCGCTATCTATCCTTGAATAAGGAATGATAGTGTGGGTACAAGGGCTCATCCATCGTGATAAGATTGGCAAGGCCTTTGAGCAGCAACGCATTATATTTGGGGTCAATAACATTCTTTGGCGCATTGCCGGAATAGGTAAAATAACCGTCGGGAGAATAATGCAGCTCAAGAGCCCTCTTTGTCAACTCTACTGATTTGTCTATGTAAGTTTGTTGGCCCGAAAGCTGCGCATACCTTCTAAGGGAGACACCAAAATCGACCTGGCTGTCAATATGAGCGAAGTCGCCCCTTTCACGATAGGGAATCAGGCCGTTCTCCAATCGGCTCTGCCACGCATAATCTATTATTTTCTCTACGACAGACATAAATTTGTCTTTGTGTTGAGCAATATAATCCTCGGCGAAATAAACTGTATCACATATAACATCCGTGAGAATAAATGCCGAGGTTATCCCTGCATCTCTTCTGGCCCGGCTTTTTGGAACACATTCCATATACACTTTTCCATTGTCGCAGAAGTTTTCGATTGCGCTAACAATCCACTCGACGAGGCTCTGCAGCCAGAATTGGTCCCCGGTAGCTTCATAGAATTCCAGAAGCGCAAAGGCACAGGTCGAATTAGATTTCATCAGCTGGCTGTATAAACCGTTAATTGAGTAAAAAAGAAATTGCTTCATCAAACTTTTAAGCACACGAGTCCTGCAAGGCCCTACAACTGTGGGCGGTTTGCTGTTACGGTGAACCGGAAAAGACCTCGACAGGATTTTTTTCTGTATAAACCTTTTTATGGGTGATGAATACACCCTATACGGAAAAAGGTGATGCTCGCCAAAATAATCATCCTGAACCCAGCTTCGCAAGACCTTCTGAGCCTGCTCAAAACCGGCAGGGAACTGTTCTCTCATCTCACAGAAGGTCTCCAACAAGCCAGCCGACCACGGCTCATAAAAAGAAACGGCCTTTTCACTCTCAGGATAAAATGCAGCGGAGAAGAAACCATCCTTCATCAGATACCCAAGAACGAACTCGACAGACTCTTTGAGCAGGTTGTAAGTAACGTCATCTGCTGTTTTTTTCCAAAGGGCATAAAGCCCGCCGAACCATTCATCAATGGAACGAGTTACTAAAACGCCATCCACACTGCAAAGTGAAAGCAGAGATTTGTTCTTTTCCCGAATAATCCTGACCTGCGACAATAAAAATTCGGTTTCATTAAAAAAGATGAAAAAAGGTACGATGTCATCGAAGTCGGTAAAAAGTGTAAGATGTGTAATAGGATAATTCCTTGCCAAAAGACCATCCGCGGTTATAAAACGCGTTTTTATAATATTAATCAACTCGCGGGCTTTTTGGGTGAGGTCTAAACCGGTATTAACTGTTTCCATAATAATTGCTGGTGAATCTATTTTCCGGCAGGTCCCTTGGAATTTCACAGACGACCTGGCTGCTTTTTCCGATAGCCAAAGAAGCAACTATCACGTGCGTATCAGGTATTTTCAGTCTTTTTCGTACCTCGTTTTCACGAGCAACACTTCCGAAACTGGTGTATGAGCCCCAGCAGCACCCCAGGCCCATTGTCTCACAGAGCAGATAAATATTCTGCACCGCTGCGGAACCTTCAATAAAGGGCATCATTCTATCATCAGGATACCTGTAGTCACCGGCGTCTGAAATAAGCAGCAGGATGCACGGGGCATGAGCAAAGAACTGGTAGCCGCCGGGTATTGTAGAGGACACAAATTCCTTTAATTTGGGCTCTTCCACAAAAATCAAATAAAGAGTTTGGCGATTGCAAGAGGAAGGGGCAGCCAAAGCCGCCTGACAAATCGCAGTTTTTTCAGCATCAGTTAACGGCGTATCCACAAAGATTCGCCGCGAACGCCGCTGCTGCATCAACTCCATCAGGTCTTCAGCAGCAACTGGCGATTTTTGCCTTTTCGCTTTATTCATCAGCATAGGACAACCCCCTTCAAGTCCGGCCTTATACTCATCGAGGATTTTTCGCGCCCACTTTTCCTGCGCAGGCGGGATACCTTTGCCGTTACTTAGCACCTTTTCGATATCGCTCGAAGCTCTTTTTGCGACATCAGACGGATATGAAGATGGTGCGAAAAGATAACGCTCCAAATGGTGTGTCTTTTTCCTCAGAAACATAGAAGGATTGTTTTTGAGATACGCCTCACCAAGATAACGTTTTTTGGCATTAAGAAAATATCTTATCTCCTGTATGTGCTGACGAACGGCCCGCTTCAAAATCACAACAAAAGTAAGAAAGTTTCCAATAATATTATTTATCCCTGACATCAGCTCGTTACTCAACCAATCTAACCAGATGCGGTCTGAGAAAGGAAACTTCGCGTTCGGTTGCCAAACCTGAGCAACTTGTAAATTGCAAGCCGTTTTCCCCAGCCATTGCGAGGCGAGTAAAAAATATCCAACAATAAATGCCGTAAGGCAAGCGGATACATCCTTGCTTCGCCATAGCATCGCCAGGCAAATTGATGGGCGGTTGCAAGGCCTTGCCCCCTCAATTTTTTTATGGAATCGGGTAAATCGGGGCGGCTGAATATTTTATCAGCAAGGTAAATCCTTTCTTTGGCACGCTGGGAATTCCACTGAGTGCTCTTCGCTTCGGGATGAACCCTTAAATAAACAGCAGGAAACGATATGTATATAGGAGGTTTTACCAGAGCGATTCTTAGTAAGATATCGATGTCCATAATATAATGGAGATTCTCATCTACCATACCGACCTCAACCGCAAGCTGTCTATCCATCAGACAGCCCGGCTGATAACCCGACTTCAACATAGAAATTGCAGTCGTCAGTTCAGGTAAGAAGCTAACCTTGTCGCTTCTGGCAGGTTCATCGCCGGGCTGGATAACACTTTTATAATCGATAAGAACCCGGTATCCGTGAACATAGCCGGCCTGGGGGTATTTGATTATCGTTGAGGCCATAGTCGCCAGACTATTAGGCATAAGGACATCGTCAGAATTGTGCCAGTTGAAAAATCTTCCCGTACTTTTTAGCAGCCCTTTGTTGATTGCGTGGCTTTGTCCTCTGTCCGGTTCACTTTCCCAGTAGGCCAGCCACGGCTCATATTTTTTTATGACATCGATGGTTTCATCCGTGCTGCCGCCGTCTATAATGATATATTCAAGATTCGGATAGCCCTGCAGCAATACAGAGCGGATACACTCTTCGATGAACCGGCCCTGGTTATAGCTGGGCGTAACAATACTTATTTTAGGCCATTGCTGACCGTCAGGAGCCGTGTCCGGCAGCGGTTTGCTCTGCTCGATCCACGGCCACCCAGTTTTACCTTCTGGAGGAGGCGGCAAGTCCTTCACTGTTGGACAGTACGCAATCTTTCGATATCCAGCTTTGGGCATTTTTGTAACACGAAGTTTACTTATTCGAGACCGCAGTTGCACTTAACTACACACTGCGCGATATACCTCCAGGGTCTCAGCAGCTGTTTTATCCCAGGAGTACGACTTGACTCTTTCAAGGCCTGCCCGCACACGTTCGGAATTTCGTCCTTCAAACAAAGCAACATCCAAAGCGTTAAGCAAGTCATCTTCCTCCATAGGGTTGAAGTATATTGGGCAGTCACCCGCTACTTCGATCGTGGAGGGGATACGGGAGGCAACAATCGGGCAGCCGCAGGTCATTGCCTCAAGTAATGGTATACCAAAGCCCTCGTAAAGAGAGGGAAAAACAAATGCGGCCGTTTTATTATAAAGACGGCAAAGAGTTTCATCATCAACATCCTGCAACAGCTGTACCCGGTTCTGTATTTGCAACTGTGCAAGCTGCCGACGTCCCTCGTCTGGCCAGGGTCTTTCTCCTACCAATACAAGTGCAACTTCCTTTCGCCGACGCCACTTACTGTAGGCCTGTATCAACATACCAAAGTTCTTATAAGGACTGCGAACACCAACGTAAAGCAGAAAAGGTTGGTCGGTCGGAAGCGTAGAAGTATCTGCACTTTGCTCCAATTGTCTGAAAACGTCGCTACATGCATGCGGCACTACGTAAATGGAGTCGGAATCAAGGTCATAGAAGCTTTTCACATCCCTGCGGGTAGTCTCAGAAACACAAATCACCGCATCAGCATTGCAGATACACTGTTTCTTCCTTTCTCTGAACCGGTCGGCACTTGGGCCGCTATAGAAATCACGGAACCGCTCAAAGATCATATCGTGTACCGTCACAACCGAATGCCCCCTCCAGCCTTGCAGTAAAGTGTAGTATGTCGAATGCCAAACCTTTCCGGAACCTTGTCCAACCAATACTTTTTGAATAAGCCCGTCAGCCGCTGGTATAAGTGATTTCCATATTCGCTTGGGGCGCAAGTAACGCTCGATATTGGGAATAGAACGATGTGTGATGCGTTGATGTTGAGGCAGTGCCTGTTTGAGCCGGCCTTTTGTCAATAGAGTTATATGCAAAGAGTCATCAACTTCGCACATCCTCAGAAGAATTTCGCTGAAAAGTCTTGAAATACCTCCACGGGCCTGAGACCCGTAGATGACCCCATCCACTACTACATTTATTTTACTGTTCTCCATTGGTACTCTGCGGAGTAGTTCGCTACGTAGTACAAGTTGCCCCGCCAAGCATACCACAATAGGCTAATCCTTTGCGCAACAAACAAAGGACCTTGTGCCCTCACTTAGGTGAGTTCCGAAATTTTCAATATGTAAAATTTTATAACCAAGATTTATCAAATAGTTCCTGACCCAAAGATTAGAATCGCCCCCCATAAATTTCAAATCTTCCGTCCAGTAGTATCCCTTTTCATCATATTGCCCAGTTTCAAAAACAAAATAATTGCATTTATCGAAGAGCGTTCTCATTATTTCGTCCGCAGCATCAAACCCATCAAAATGCACAATATGATGAAAAACATTTAGAAAACCGATCAAATCGTATTTCGGCAATTTCTTTGTCTTTTCAGGGGTCAGTTTGCAATTGACAAACGAAACATTTTCCAAATCATTTAATATTACTATGGCGTTAGAATATGCATACAAAACCTTATCCATCTCCATACCACACGCAATTAACTTTTTAGCCTCTGCCAGCTTGAAAACAAAGTAGCCGAACTGCGAGCCTATATCCAGATACGAATTAATAAAATTGAAGTCAAATTGGCTGATGATAGTATCGACTCTCATATCTGTTGTTTTTCTGACGACCTCATTAATCCTATAAAGCTCAAAGTTGTTGGGGTTGTATGTCGGCTGGTAAAATGCAACCTTACTGTTTTTTCTGACGGAATTTATATAATCCAACGCCATCTTTTTCTGGAGCGGCAGATTTGAACCAGAATCGCGAGACATAATTGATTTCACTATTTTCTTCATTAGTTTCATATATATTTGTCTAAACCTTTGTTAACCTGTGCAAAAATCCTTCGCGGTACATTTGTTGTGTTCGTGTAGTATTGAAGAGTTAGAACCAAAGTTCTATACAAGAATAATAACTTTATTTCTTTAATAAGCGATTTGTTTGCGCCGAAATCGGGAAATATTTTGTAATAATCGATTTCATCTATCAAGGTCAACCTGCCATCCATTAATTTGAAGATGTTGTTAAAAAGCAATTCATAAGTTGATTGCCCGTCTCTATGAGTTTCAAGGTCGACACAGAATAAATAAAAGTCGATTTCAGGGTATGAAATTTCAGAACGGTCGAAATCAACATAGGTGATATTGCCGTTCGATTTCAAAATGTTCCGGGAGGTCAAGTCGCCGTGGATTAACGTCTTACATATCTGGCCATCGGGAGGAGTGCAAAGAATAATTTTTTTGATTTTTGTCTGAATTTGCGAGACCGCATCCTTCCAACTGGACGGGTAATACGCGAACAGATAATCATATTTTCCAAATTCCTGTTTGAGATCGAAGGGTTGCCGCGAAATATTATTAATATACATTTCCTTTAAATCACGAAGTAATTTGCTGATTACGTTACTAGTTAAGTCTTCGGTTTTCAGGAAGGCACCCTCTGAAAGGCTCTCGGCACTGATAACCACATCATCTACCTCTGTAATTGACATCGCCGTGGGGCATTTTCTAAATCCCGATGTTTTGAGAAAGTAATAATTATTTTTAACATTCTGACAACCAATTTTGTTAAATGAACATTTGTAAACAAACGAGTCTTTCTCATTTATCACAACAAGGCTATTATAACTAACTAAAACCTTGTATTCTGTTAAAGGTACTTTTTGCTTTTCCAGGATAGCATAATAATCCGCCGGCAGAACCAACAATTCGTATTGGGGTTTATTGATAAGAGAAGGTTTTTTTTTAGTTCCACCGGTTTTAATACAGATTAGGTTTTTCCCCGTTATTACAAAATAAAATTTATAAAGTAAACAAGTAATACAGGGACAAAAAGACTCAACGGATGAGAAGTCAGATTGCTGGAATGCCATAGCAATATCTCGCATGACAAATATGCTACTTTACAACTTCAACTAAAGCTACAGCACGCGCTGCAGCAGCGTTATCAGGGTCAAAAGATGCAGTCGTATGTATATTGAAGTACTCGACGCCCTGACACTCTTGTTCTGTGCTGATATTCCAGCCGTTCTGGGTATATTTATAGAATGAGGTTGAAGCAACAGCACATGATTCAAACTCTTTCAGCAAGTCCTTCAGTGTTGGACTATCAAATTGTTCAGCAAAGACGGTGTCATTCCATTCAATTAACTGATGTTTTCCAAATCCAACTGATATCAACAGTTTACCTCCGAGCTTTAGAACACGGACGAGTTCTCTTGCGGCTTTTTTGGCATCGAGACCAACTTTGACTGGTGTGTTTTTTCCAGTATAAATTCGATTATCCATTCCGACATGTTCTAAAGTTGAAATTGAGATAATCTCATCAAACCAGTTATCCCTGAAAGGAAGCTGGCGTAGGTCTCCATAGCAATATGAAATCCCTTTTTCCCAGAAGGCGTGTCCCTCCGGCGCAAGAGTAAAAATCGTTATGGCTTTTTTTGAAAGGATTGAATTATTAATGATTTGGGGGAAATTCAAAACAGAACCGGCATCTAATAATTTACTTTCTTTACCGGAAAGCCGCGACAAAACCCAAGGGTACTCCACGACGCGCTCATCGTAGCCATAGCCATAATTACCAGGAAGTGTGTCTAAACTCCGAAATTTTGCAATAAGACCATCATCCTTCAAAACAATCTGTATAAAGTCAAATTTGCTTGCTTTATATCCGCGTGACCATGGTTTCCTGCCGCCTTTAAGATATGCTTTAATATCTGCTTGATGCTTGCCTTGCGCGATTCTTTGTTTAACCCGCCTAAGTAATCTGCTAACCATTACTACCTTCTCTGAACCTATCATTGAAACAATTAAAGTTAGTATCTCAGACTTCCTGTAACGGTCTCTTGGTGCCAGCAACAAGCCCCATTGTTAATCATACTCCAAGCGTTTTTCCGTAAGCGGCCACCCCTTAGTATTCCCGGCAACAGCCAGAAAACACTCGTACTTACCCCCTTTCATCAGAACTAAAATACCATCGTCAAATAAGAACTTACTGGAATAATCGACCTCGGCTTTAATAATTCTATATTTGTCAAAGCATTCTGAACATACATACCTCACCAGTCCGTTAAACCTGTCTATGATTTCTTTTCCATATTTTTGCTCTCTTGGAAAGCCGTTCGAGAAGACCAGAAATCCTTTGACACCCGCTGCTCTTCCATAAGCCCTCACTTAAAAACATTGAGATGTCCACCAAAGTATTCCAGTGCCTCTATGATGGAACGCACAATTTTTCCTATATGCTTCTTCCTGTGCGCTGTAGACAAAAAAATAATCCGGTTGCCGCTTATATGAACACCCTTCTCAAAACGAAGATAAGAATAAAACAGCTTTTGTAAGGCATCATCTATTTCATATCTATCGCGTTCCCTCCGTGACTTTATGGGCTTATCCGTAAATATCATTCGCGACATTGAACCGATACCTGTCATTCTCACAGGAATCTGATTCGCCACACAAAACTTGTTAATCGTATCTCTGATGTACCGGCCATTTTTATTGAGATGCGTATAAATCGTTCCTCTGTTTTCAATCAGATACTGCAGCACTGCCTTAGCAATATGCATAACCAATGGATTTGCCGAAAATGTTCCACCCATAAATACAGGCTTCTTATCGCCACTATCGTTGACCACACCCATTACTTCTTTAATGCCGGCAACAAGCCCTATCGGCAGCCCTCCTCCAAGGGTTTTTCCATACGTCGCAATATCTGCTTTTACGCCGTAATGCTCTTGACAGCCGCCCAGAGCAATTCTAAACCCTGTAACAATCTCATCAAAACACAACAAAATATTATGCTCGGCGGTTACCCTGCGCAACTTGTGCAGAAATTCGCCAACATCGTCTCTCGGATTAGACCCCTGAGATGGTTCTATAATGACCATAGCCAGCTCGTTTTTGTGCTGCTCTATCAAGTCAAAAACCGCATCGTTGTTATACGGCAACATCAAAGTCATATCCATAATCTCCTGCGGCACCCCCTCGGATTTGAACATAAGTGCGGGCCGATTTTCGTCACCTGAGTAATCCTCCTCGAACAATAGCATGTCATTGCCGCCGTGCCATCCGCCGCTGAACATTGCGATTTTCTTCCTGCCCGTATAAGCCCTGGCTATCCGCGTTGCGCGAATCGTGGCCTCTGTGCCTGAGTTGCAAAAAACAAAACTGTGAAAATGCGGTAGTGCGTTTGAAAGAAGCTTTCCAACCTCGTAAGTATAAGTATTGGGAAGCATGTAAAGGGTACCTTCCGCCGCCTGCTTCCGAATTTCTCTGACGACTACTGGATGCGCATGACCAAGAATGTGAGTGCCAGCCCCCATCGCGGTGTCAATATAGAGGTTTCCGCTGCAATCCTCTACAAAACATCCATACGCCTTTTTGATGTGTAACTCGCTTTTCTCATAGCCGGCATTCAAAATGGCAAAGCTGCAGTTTATGTGTGGTTCTTCGGGTGTAAAGCGGTTTCGTTTCTCCACCTCTTTGCTCATTTGTTCTATGAAAGCGGCGTCGTTCATTTAGACCTCTTGCTATCATAAATCTCGCTCCACGCCTCAAGATGTTTTCGCCCATGTAAAGTGCCGTTAACATTACAGCGGTCACACGGATACATAACTCTGCGGCCTTTACCCAAAACCCTTCTGTATCTGCTGATGTTTCCCGATTTCCATATATCTAAAAGAGACTGCGCATAAAGATTTCCGAATTTAATCTTTTTGTTGAAATCCTGCACACAAAGCAAAACATCACCGTTCCAGTCAATTTGCAGCGAGTAATGTGTATAATAGCACGGCCTCTTTTCATCGAAAGCTGCCTGATGGCCCTCTGATACCATCCCCGCTCGATTGGTTAGCTTCACTCCGTAATCCTCTTCAACACCATACCATCTGTCCCTGAGCACATACTGTTCGCTACCCAAACCAGCTTCTGCAAACATTTCCTTAAATTTATCAACCTGATGCGGCCCGTCATACATACTTACAAGAAGCACTCCCAGGCCGGCAGCAAAAAGCTCTTTCACAAGCTCTACACTCAGTTGGTCTCCGCATGTGACCAGTTCGGTATGGATATCACGGCCGAACACCCTGACCAGACCCACTATGTCATTATGAAGCAGCGGTTCGCCGTGCCCGGAAAATATAACGCCTCCACGGTACTCAAAGCTTTTTAACTCATCGGCTATCTTCTTTGCCAGCGCGACATCCATATGAAGATTCTGATTAGGGTATTCAGCGGGGTCCCTTCTCGGACAGAACTCGCATTTGCGACTGCACAACTCGGTAGGATTTATGTCTATCCAGCTAAACAAAGGCACGCCGTCCACCATCTGCACCTGGTCAATGTAGCATGACTTGCGCCTGATGTTTTTCATTATCGTCTGTTCAAAAATCTCTTCTTTTCTCTTCGCATCCTTTTTAATTTCTACAACTCCTAAAAAACTCTATATATTATGATATATGAAAACCCCTAAAGGCCTGTTAGCATCATCAACAACAATTAACGCATTAATTTCATGCCGACTCAGAAGTTTTTCGGCCTCATAGAGTTTCAAATCTTTTTTGATTGTCTTAGGATGTTTAGTCATAATATCTTTCGCTTTAAATGCAAATATATTTTCATATTTGTTTAAAGCTCTTCGCAAATCCCCATCTGTAATTATCCCGATGACAAATTGCGCTTTATCCAGCACCACCGCCATTCCTAATCTGCTGGATGTCATAACTTGAATAACATCTTTCATATCGGAATCTTCTGTTATAATCGGCAGATTCTTCCTGATCATGGCGTTTTCTACGGTAGTTAACAACCTTCTACCCAAACTTCCCCCCGGATGCAATTTTGCATAGTCTTCGGCTTTGAATGCCCTCTCTTTCATAAGAGCAATGGCAATAGCATCCCCCATCACCAAAGCAGCAGTAGCTGAGGTGGTTGGAGCTATCTTAAAGGGACAAGCTTCATTTTTTATCTGAACATCCAAATGGAAATCTGAACTTTCGGCTAACGTGGAATTCTTGTTTCCTGTCATTGACATAATTAAATTCTTATTTTCTTTCAAAAAGGGAATGATTCTAAGAACTTCCTCAGTCTCGCCTGAATACGAAATTAACAATAGTATATCCTCACTTTTTAACATGCCTAGGTCTCCATGAAAAGCTTCCGCAGGATGCATAAAAAAGCTGGGAGTACCTGTAGACGAAAGTGTACTAGCTATTTTTCGTCCTATGATACCGGATTTGCCCATACCACAAACTATCACTCTGCCAGGACAGGATAAAATTGCCCTTATAATTTCCGAGAAGTTTTTGTCTAGCCGTTGAGAAATTGCCATTAGTGCATCAACTACTATACCAAATACCTCTTTTGCATACGTTATTGTTTTATCCGAGAACTCTTTCACTGGTATTTCTGCGATTATCTCTTTCTCTTTTCTCTTAAGCGTTTTTATATTTGTTAGCAATTCGTCCATATAACATCCTCACTTTCGGTTGTTACTTTTCTTTGCAATCACCACAATATTTCCTGCCCGTCTCTTTTTAATCAAATACGCATGAAACAGCTCTTCAAAGTCAGGGTCATATATTTCTTCTTTCAAAAACATCCCTATTCTATTTAAATCTACCTCGTCACTCTCAATAAGTTTCTTCACGTATGTTATATCTAAAGACGCATTGAGCGTAAAATCATCTAATATATCAAAACCCTTGCTACTCAGTAGTCGATATATACTTTTTTTGTTCATAAGATTCACGTGACCCGGCGGGAGAATCTGAACATGTTTCTTCCCAGCAATTCTCCACTCGAAACTATCCGTGTTAGGGGTGGAAAAAACAAATATGCCATCTTCACTTAAAATATTGTAGATTTGCTTCAAAAGCTGGTTTAGGTCTACAATATGCTCTATTGTATCCCACATGGTGATAACATCATATCGTTTCCCTTGAGGCATTTTTAAAAAATCCATATTAATCACGTCAATATGTGGGTATCTTTCCCTTAATTCTTTACAGGCTTCAACACTTATATCACAACAAGACACATTATACAAAGTATTGCTTCGCTCCAATGCTTCAATGAAAATGCCGATGGCTGAGCCTACATCAAGCAAACCTCCACTCGTCTTATACTCTTGAATTAGTTTAACTCTGGGAAGAAAAAGGGTTACCCTATGCTCAAAAGACTCCCTGAAAAACTCGTTCTCGAATGCCTTCATTTCGCTGTTATAGTATTTATGCAGTTGTTCCTCATTTGGGTAAGGATTGCAAAAGATTAAACCGCAACCATTACACGTTGACATATCAAATCCATAAGCCCTCACATGAAAAACAATATCTGCTGATTCACATATTGGACAATCGCTTAAAATCACATTGTCGTTCTTGATTTTTCTCAAACTATCTGTGGTTCTCTTCATCATTTCCACAAGTTTTTCCTGTTTTTTCCGGGTATGAATGTCATCGAACTTTATTTTCATAACAACAGCGTCCTTTTGGAAAAACGCGTCATTTCAAAACAGACTTTGGAATCTATCGTTCAGAGAAAACATAATCGCGATAAAAGCCATCCCAATCTTTTGACAAGTTGTACTCACAAGAGTTGACAAAATCCTTTGACCGCTTTTCTTCATTCACCTTATACAGCGGTTGTAATTTAAGCATCGATGGTTCACTGTAAAAATTAAAAGTGGTGCCATCCTTTATATATAATGATAGATTATATAGCAACACAAAACTGTTCGGCTTTATTTTGTCTATATTCCTTAAGCAATCTTCAACGATAACCACTTTGTGTTTGTTTATTATATAGTATTCCTCCTTCATAAACTTCTCAATGATTTTAAGATGGTAATTATCGGTCACAAAAGTATCGTACGAGTCGGCAACTTTGTGTATCATTGTTTTTAGCTGCATAAAAGTATAATTATGATTATAATACTCATAGATAGGATACTGACTTTTTAAATATTGTCTCATTTCATATGTTGAGTAATCTTCACATAGTAATTCAATGCTCTCTTTATAAAACTTCTGTAGTTGCTTTTTTCGCAATAATTCGAGTTCTCTGATTTTGTTTTCTATTTCGGCCATATCTTTCTTGTCAATGAGGAGTTGGTCAATATACAAATACTGCATGCCGGTTCTCAGGAAACACAGAATCGCATCTATGGGAGTTTCTACAATCGGTTCCCCATCGTCATTAAAAGAGGTATTGAGAATTACAGGTATCCCGGTTATTTCTTCGAAATGTTTTATCAGGCTATAGTAAGCCTCGTTATCGGATGATACCGTGTGCACTCTGGCTAATTCATCAACATGAACTACAGCAGGAATAGATGCGATTTTTTCTTTGATTGTCCTTGGTGCTAACAACATAAAGGGACTTGTACAATCCATCTCAAAATACGCCTGCGCCTTTTCTTCCAGAACACTTGGTGCAAAGGGTCGAAATGATTCTCTGTGTTTCACCTTGTTATTAACAATATCTTTCATCTCTGGTCTTCGCGGATCAGCCAGAATACTTCTATGGCCCAGCGCCCTCGGGCCAAACTCACTGCCACCAATAAACCAACCAACTATATTACCTTTCACTATAAGATCAGCAACATCCTTCGGAGTACTTTCTTTATAAGGGATTTTTGATTTCTTCAAAAATTTCTTTGTTTCCTTCCTGTCATATGATTTACCAGTGTAAACACTAAAAGTAATTTTAGGTTGTTTGTATTTACTAAAGCCATATAATGCTAAACCAAAAGACAGTCCCACATCTGATGCAGCTGGTTGAACGAATATAGCCTCAAATTCGGTGTTCTCTAAAATCTTGCTGTTAGCAACACAATTCAATCCTACCCCTCCTGCGACACAAAGCTTTTTTTTGCCGGTTTTCCTATAGGCATAGTTTGCCAAGTGTATCAGGCACTTTTCAGTTTCCTCCTGAATTTCATAAGCAATCTTTGAATAATAATCATTTGTAACATCCGTTTTATTAGCACAACGCGGGATGCTCTGCTTTAACCTTTCGCGAGGCACTCTATCCATGAATTCGCTAAAATCGGTAATAATGCCTTCATATACAGGATTTAGTTTCAGGATATTTTCACCGCTCACATTCCTCCCCAAAGCAGCCAACCCCATTGTCTTGCCTTCTTGTCCCCTTCTAAACCCAAGTATCTCATCTGTAACAAGTTCATAAACAGCTCCAATCCCCTGCCCATATGCTTTGTCAATCAATGTAACGCCATTTTTGTCGCCAACATAAAGTGAATTCGTTTCAATATTAGAACCATAACCATCTACCACTAATATCGCTGCCTCTTCAAAACCGGAAGGATAGAAAGCAGAAAACGCATGAGCAAGGTGATGGGACTCCACATATATAACTTTTGAAAAATCAAGCTTAAGTTTAGTCTTAATATAATCATACTCTAATTTTCTATAATATTTTGCTGTGTCCACGAGACACTTGTCAAATACGTAGTCCATAACAACCAAATCTATTTGGCTGAAATCCTTGACAGAGAAAAAATCCATACAATATTTTATCGAACGGACCGGGGAGAAATGGGGCCGTTTAACTCTACTAAGTCTTTCCTCAGCTATAGCAACGAATTCTATTTTCCCGTTCTTGTCGGTTACAATAGAAGCACTTGGGTCGTGACTGGCAAAATTATTTATACCTAATACGATCATGCATTCTCCTGTAAAGCTCCTAAGCCAAAAACTCCTAACAACTCAAATACCCATAGGCCCCATACCAATTCTATTATCTCAATAAGATTATGAGGGCTTAAAAATATGTATCGATGTCTCATGACCTCAGACACACATGACCTGTCTGCTTCAGGAGCTATCAAGCAAAGAACAGCTCACCTCTAAAGTATACGGGAACGCATTACATATGTCAACCATCTCTTCTTTTCGATATTTGATCTTCTTCTTTCCTCGAAATACCATATTTTAGTCCTATGTGACGACATATCTGTGAAGATGCTGAAACACCTTCCTCCCCAGAAGTTATGAGATAATTTGACAGAAAAGATACGTATTCCTCCTCATCGATCTTCGATGCTTCAATAGCCTTTCTTATTTCACTTACATCGCATTCATATATGTCCAAAGTAGAGAATGAAAACACTTCTTGGTAAACCGCACAATTCTTCTTTATGAAATCATTGAACTGACTACCTATCAACTGGATAACATTCTTCCGATAGAAAATAGCGCTGTTGACGGCACTGGAGTCGTGGAAGAGCACAAGTTCAGCCTTTGCCACAAATTCATCGGTGAGATGCTTGATAACTTTCCGTTCGCCGAAGTCTCTCTGCAAATTTTCCTCATTGTATTTCGGATGCAAACATATCACAACCTCCTTGCCAAGTATTGATTTTATTATATCCAGCACTCTATTTAAACTTTTATAATATAACTCTTTATTTATAGGCTGAAAACCAAAACGAAATTGGTCTCCATGGTAAGGTAGCATAGAGTCAAGAAAAACCACATAATCCCTCGAAACACTATAGTTATTGAGCAGAAAACTATCATAAAATCTACTGTTGGTAATGACTACCTCACTTTTTTTGTACCTACCTTTAATGGAGTTTCTGATTTTCTCTGCCTTATTTCTCTGGGAAATAAAAAGAGTATCAACATCATGCAAAAAGTAATTTATCGCCATATACCGTAGAAGACGAGAATAAATAAATTTTGCTTTACTCCATAAGCGAACAAAGACTGGTTTTTTGTTACTTCTATTATATAAAAATTTCCCCATTGTCGAGTGCGTATGAATATACACAAGTGGGATTGAGTATTTTCTTAAATAATGATGAATCCACCAATCGGGCCAGGTCTCGGAAAAATAACACACCACAACCAAATCGTGAAGCCTCAAAAACCTTTTGAAATCAGAAAGACTTTTAGGAACGACATATGTAAAATTGGCCGGTAATGCACAATGGGCATTGTCATCATCAAAGTCAACAATAAATTTCGACGTAAAGACGTTGCTGACATTTACAAAAAACAAATGTTCGAACTCTTTGGAAAAGTACTCATGGAGACCATGAAAAAAACTATCAATCGTTTTAACACTTCCGCTGCGTATGAAACATATCTCTTTACCCACAAAATACCTTCCTCTTTTAATTGTCGATTGGTAAAGATGCCCTATGCCAATTCTTTAATACCCGGAACAAAACTATTGGTCCATTTTTCTGCCTTCCTTGCATGACAATAGTTATCTAAACTGTTCAGCTGCTTAAAGTCCGGCTTGGCAACGTCATCAATATACGCACGAACCGAATTCTTTATTAGCTCCTCGGACGTCAGGTACAACTTGGCAACCTTCCCCCAATACCAGGATTGCTGGTTTCTATCTCTTTCATCTTCCACGGTAGCTATCGGGAAGGCAGGCATATATACTCTTGAGAACTTGTAAATATACATATAGGATGCCTGCGCTCGTTTTTGCTGCTTTGCGGTCAAAGGTTTAATGTTTTGTGCATTACTTAAAATCCGAAAGTATTCTTCCTTGGTTTTGGGTTCCAATGCAAACCCCAAATTTGTATAAAAAGTATCGCTTGCTATCAGGGACGGTATTCCTCCCATAGCCGGCAATTCGAACCCCGCTGACCCCAGACAAGTAACAACTAAATCTGCACAATAAACCAAACTTCTTGTATTGATTTGCTTGTTTTCATCTATGTATATAATATTATCCGGACAATTTGAAAATAAAGAATCAAATGACACATCCTTGGTAATATAAAATTTAATCGAAGGATGTTGTTTAAAAATCCAGTTCACGCTGCTGTTCCGTTTGGCAAAGTCCAGGGTCTTTTCGAACCAGTCGTAGTAATCTTTGAAGAGCATCCAACGGAAATGTGAATGGGGATGGTCATTGAAAGCATGAAGCATCACAAAAACATTTTTCTTTTGAGCATCAAGTCCAAACTCACGAACGAAAGACTCTCTATCATTATAGCATTTACTATCCTTAGAAAAAGCATATATACCATCTTTATCCCCTTCGCCGGAAACTTGCTTATCAAATATCAACTTATAAACGTCATTAAACTTAGGCCCAAGCACGGCAATCACCCTGTCAACGTCTTCCGGAAACGGTTTGTACTCATAGTCATAAACTTCGTCTGCCTTCTCAAAGCATCGTAAAGTCGAGAGATGATGGCCTGCACGCAGGTATCCTTTGTATCCATATCGGATGGCAGTTCTCAACATCACACCCGAACGTATGCCTATCTGATGTGAGACCAATACCGCGTCAAAGTCGTCGCTTAACAATATCTTCCGAATGATTTCATGCCGGTAAATACAGTCATAGATGATTCGTAGCAATCTTGTATCTATTGCTCGTATGGTGGCAACACTACATCGCTTAAGGTACGTGTCATACACAATGTCCCCATATTTAACCCCATCATAAGAAAAAGAAAGGACATCTTTAGTAAGATACATAATCATAAATTTCCAAATCGCAGCCAGCTTCATCTTTATCTTATCAAACCGGGATGCTTTGGGAACAGATACAAACTCTGCTGTCGGTACATATGATTTTAACAGCTCAATATCTTCAGCATTATTGTGCAGCCAAACTGGCGTTAAAGATTTTGCCTGATTCAGGATAATTGAAAAGATTGCATTTGCATGTTTAATCATAGGAATGGAAGGTTCTTCAATAAGTACCTTCTTATTATAAGCTTTGGCGGGAAAAGCCGACCAAAAAACCCTGTTTTGATATATAAAGTCCCTACCTGTTACTGACATTCACTAACCCCCACTTTAATGGAGTTCCCTCTTTAATATCTTGTTTCGCTTTTTTGCCGAATACGTCCTTTACAAACTTGGGCGGCAACCCATCGCCGGGACGAATACTACGCAGATTTTCCCCGGTAAATACTTCACCGGCCTTCATATCTTTCACCACAAATAGCGACCGACGAAAAACACGACTGTTCTTTTCCCCTTCTGCGGCTTCATAATTTACCTTACCTAAAGCCTTCTCTGCAATCCTTACGTTCTCCACCAACTGTTTCAATTCCCCCGGCTCTATCGAGAAGAAACTGTCAGGCGTCTTGAGCTTTCTCGATAGGGTAAAATGTTTTTCAATCACATTAGCACCCAAAGCTGCTGCACAAATAGAAGCTCCAATTCCCAGACTATGGTCAGAAAGACCAACAGGACAGTTAAAAAGTTCCTTCATATGGGGAATTGTTTTCAAATTCATCTCCTCGGGCCTGGCTGGATAGCTCGATACGCACTTTAACAGGACTATTTCTTTCGCCCCGGCTCTCCTTGCAGTGGTGACTGCTTCTTGAATCTCGCAAATATCAGCCATGCCGGTGGACATTATCAAAGGCTTTTTCGTCTTTGCAGCATACTCGATCAGAGCCAAATCCACCAGTTCAAACGACGATATCTTATGGGCGCAAATATCCAACTCCTCAAGAAGGTCAACGCTGGTTTTGTCAAACGCTGTACAAAGAAATGCTATCCCAATATCATCAGCGGTTTTCTTTAACTGCTTAAACCACTCCCATGGGGTGGAAGCTTTTTGGTAAAGTTCGTATAGGGTTTGCCCTCTCCACTTCGGGTGCTTAATCCGGAAATATCTGCTGCCACAATCAATGGTTAAAGTATCCGGCGTATAGGCCTGAAATTTGACGGCATTAGCACCGCATTCTTTCGCTTTTTTTATTAGTGCCACAGCTCGGTTAAAATTCTGACCATGATTTGCCGAAATCTCTGCGATTACAAAAACCGGTTGGTACTCTGCGCCTTTTCTATTTGTTACTTTTCTTACCATAAAATCAAACCTGCCCAATATTCAAAATGTTAGTTCTGAAAGTCAAATAATCCACAGGTTCCCTCCTTCCACTTCTTATTATTTCCAGACTTTTTTCAAACCCACAGTTAAAAAGCAAGTCGATGACGCTCATATAAGGCAGAAAGCCGCCATAAAGTTGGCTGTAGACCGGATGTTCATAATTATGGTAAAAGAGTTCTATTCCATTCTTAACAAATTCCCCTCCAGGTGAATCCCTCTCTATGTACACAGCAGACCCTTGAGGGGAAAGGTATTGCTCACAACTAATCTCTTTACATATAGACACTAAACGTGTATCCTTTTGGCCAGATAGGTTTTTCATATTTGAAACAAGTATAAATTCCTTATCTATACCAATCTTGTTAGCTATCCTCGTTATAATACTTACAGTAAAATCGCATAACCTGACCGCTTCGCTGTTTACTAATTCCTCTGTGAAAGGGTAGGCATCATTAAAAAATACAGATTTTCTATAAGCACAAAAAATACTTTTTAAATGCTTTTCCCGCCAAGGCTCTTCATTGTTAATTAAAGCCTCATTTATTATCAGCTTATCTCTTCCCACTGTTTTTCTTATAGGAATAGTCAAATATAGCTCCCCCTGCGGTGTCTTTATTCTGTTTCTTACATGCCAACTGCATTTTTCCAGCTTAACATCATCTAAAAAAACAAACTTATCCACACTATCTATCAAATCAAAATATCCCAACCAGGGGATATAAGTCGGCTGCATTACTGCACATCTCATATTGACGCCCATCAAAAAATCGGTTTATCTGCCCACCCCCCTCTATACAAAAAGATTACCACCCAGGGCAGTTATGTCGGCTGTAAAATAGTACTTCCTCATTTCTCAACTGTTATAACCCAGTCCGAATTTAACAAATTGAGATTGTTTGATGTAAAATCGTTTCTCTCGAGATTTATCTTTTTGAATTTTGAGAAATAATCATAAATATCTTCTTTAGTAAGAAAATGGCCTGGCATACCCAGTTCGTTTGTTTCCTCTATATCTAAAATAAAAGTGTTCCTCTCTATTTCCCTTCCTTTGCCGAACCTATAATCGTCGGTCGTACGTGTCTGTATCAACGCTTTTCCATTTTTCTTAAGCACTCTATACAACTCGCCGATTGCCTTTTTCATACCTGCAGAATCGGTATAATAGAAGACTCCAAATGAGACTATACCGTCAAAAAGATTGTCTTCGTAGAGCAGGTGGGTCATATCACCTTGTATTAGTTCTGCAGTCAAATTATGCTTGTCGAGCATTATTTGGGTTTGCCTTATACCTTCCCCGGATAAGTCTGTTCCGTATGTATCAAAGCCCTGTTCTGCAAACAATTTAACATGACGCCCACCGCCACAGCCAATGTCTAATATCTTCAACCGTTTTCTTTGCTTCAAATCTGTGGGAAAGTTGCCGAATAAAAATCTAACTACACTTTCACTGGGGTATTGAGGTCTGAACCTCGGCAGTTTATGCAAATCATCCCATTTTTCTTTTATGTCAGCCATTGATTCATCCTTTCCATTCCCCTTTTATGCTAGTCATCTGTTCATCCTGTCATTTGAGCCAGTTTATCCAATATCATCGTTGCCACCCGCTGAACACCGGTCCGGGAAACCATTTTTTTCGCATTCCCTGAAAGCTCTTTTCGAAGTTCGGTATCGCAGCACACTTTTCCGACCGCATCGATAATTATGCTATCGCAAACACTTTTCGCAGAACCCAGATTAAGCACGGCGTGCTGTTCCGCAAATACCGCCGCCTCCCGATTCTGCTCTTCATTCTGACAAATAACGACACTCGGAACCCCAAGTGCGCAGGCCTCATACATCAGCGTCCCGCCGGCAATAAGGGCTGCACTACAGGTGTTTAACATCTCCGCCAAATCCGGCACATTCAGTAAAACACTAAACCTATTGTCACCGCCTATCAGGTCAACGACCCTTTCAGGCCGCGAAAACCCTCTCCCGACGATTATGTCGATACTAATACCAGCCGGCAACTGTCGCAAAACCGGAATAACTCGCAGTGTCAGCCCGCCGGGGTCACTGCCCCCAAAACAAATAAGCAGCTCTTTAGCTTTGTCAGACCTCTCCGTAGAAGGCGTCAGCTTCGAAAAAGCCGGATGAAGAATGATACAATCTCTGCCGGCCAATATCTGGGCACCTGCCCTGGTCATCCGTGGCGCAGACATCTGAAGAAAATTCGGTCTTATTAAAACATCATAATCAAAAGGGCCTTCCCCCGAATCATCGATGCCAATCAATAGCTTGCATTTCTTCCTAAGAGTCTGCTGCGATTCGTAACTAAATCCGGGAATGTCGACTATAACCGCATCAAAAGATGCGCCGTTATAAATCTCCTCCGGCTTTAAAAACCGATATGAAAGCCCCTCAAATACCGACCGAAGCAAGTTCTCTTCCGGGCACGAAGCAAAGATATCAACTTTAGTCTGTTCTCTAAGTTCAATTGCTATCGAACGGCACCGATAAAGATGCCCCAGCCCTATATCTCTACCACCTTCGGCTAATATGCAAACCTTCACTGCATATACCTTGCCAGAATTTCTTTGGCTCTTTTAAGATCCTGCAAGTCTAATATCCTGATGGCTTCTTCTATTTCCTCTTGCAGTGAATCAAATCTCTTTTTGCAAATTACACCTTTGTTAATGGCTTTTAGCCAAGGCTTATCGTGAAATAGTTTTATTATGTCCTTGGCCCCGAAAAACTCGTTCCCGGAATAGAGATAATCGAATACGATACATAGTAACGTATAGTCCTCTTGTGTATCAATAGTAACTCTGATTTCAGGATCCGTTAAATCCGCTGGTGCTCTAACTGTTTGGATGTTAAATGCCTCCGGCTTTGTTTTGTAAATATAAGAACTAACATGCTCCCTGTCAAAATCCTTTTCTGCCTTTTTGTATGATTCCTCCAGCGCAGAAAAATTCATGACCTCCACATCTAAACCGCTCGGATAAGTGGCAGGTAGGTCATTAGAGGAATAGTCAACCCCGGCTCTGAGATGTTCTTCCACTAAAAAGTCTACTACTTCTGGGTCTATACAGGGACAGTCGCTCGTAATTCTTACAATAACATCTAAAACATTTTCTTTAGCCGCCAGATAATACCTCTCTAATACATTATCTAAACTACCTCTAAACCATTTGACTTTTTCCTTTTCAGCTAATTTAACAATCTTTTCATCTGCCTTATCTGTAGTAGTAGCAATTATAATATCCCCCAGTCGTTTTGACCTTTTTAACCTTCTTATTACCTGCTGTAAAACAGTTACGCAACTGCCATAAGGCAATTCCATTAGAACTTTACCCGGCAATCTTGTCGAAGATGTCCTTGCTTGAACAATAGCCCCTATTTGCATTTGTCCCTATTGTGAAAATTTACACTAAACCAGTATCAACAGGAGCTCTTCTTTCAGTTACTAATTACTTGTACTCTGTTGGTTAGCATATCCATGCCACCAATCTCAAGAAAACGCGTAAGGTTCGGCAATGAAATATCCTTCTTGCCATTCGGTTTTAAATGAAATTTGCAGAATGTTACACATTCTTTTGGGAAGGAGAATTCCACTTCTACAGTTTCTTTCCTCAGAAGTTTTGTATCATTGAATACGATTGAACAAAACTTACCCGGATACCTATTTCTTAAATAGAATTCCTTCTGCAAAAAATCTTTACGAATCAGCTTATCAGAAAAATCTATGAGCAATTCCATAATACTTTCATCATACAACTCCTTCGTTTTAAGTTTTGAAACTATAATTTCTGTGATCGTATCTTGCAAACTTTTAATAATCTTGGGCTTCTGGTAAACAATTGCGACATAAAGTTGATTCAATTTAACAAAATTGCTAATCAACTTTTCATAATTACTCTTCGTTTGATAAAATTCAAGCATTTCACCCGGTGATTGAAACCATTCACTCATCGATCTACTTCTCATATCATCAAATAACTCCCTTAATAGATAATTCTTAGATGAAGAAACCGCGTGTAAAATCGCAGCCGGATTTAACCCATATTTCTGCGCATACCGTAAAATAGGCTTAAAAACACCGGCATTCCAACAAAAATAAATCAACCAATGAAGTACCTTAAAATCATCCAACTGCTCTTCCGCCATAGAGTTCGTAGCTCGAATTGATTCTTCAACTTCCAACACAATTCCCCCATCGTAAATACCATAAGCACCGAAAATGGGTCTGTATTTTGTCTCTACTCCATACTTTTGGCGGTATTCCAGGGTCTCATATTTTGAACCGGGCAACATCCTTATGTTATATGGATGTATCTGATCAAAACCAATATCAAATGCCTTATTAAGTGTTTGTAAATGGCTTCCAGCATCCTCGCCTGGCAAGCCTATCAAAATATCCGTTGCAACCTTTAAATTGTTGTCCTTGTAATAAGCTATATGTTTCCTGAGTTCATCTATTTTAATGTTACCTCGCCCACAATTCTCAAGCACTATTGGGTCAGCGGATTGAATAGCTATATTCCCTACTTTGGCACCAACAGCTTTTGTAATTTCAACGTTCCGTTTACTAGTATTTTTTGAATACCATAACGTAACATTAAGGGGATATCCTTTCTTGTCTATTACCGTACGAATTTTTCTCGCTATGTCTAAATCGCGAGGCAGTATCCCAAAGTTTGCGTCACAAAATATCCAGTTAACTTGCCCCGCAGATTTTTCCGCAACATAGTCGATCTCCTTATAGACTACATCGAGCTCTCTTTGACGAACCTTCGAAAGGGCTGCAATCCCCCACGTACAATATATGCAGCCGAAAGGACAACCTCGATTGGTCTCTAAAAGAGGCATCATTTTAGAATCGGCCAGAAAAGGGTCTAACAGGCCCGATAGATATGGACTTGGCAAATTGATGATTTTTGGCTTTTTATTGAAAAGTATCGGCTTGAACATAAACTCGCCATCAGCAATTTTGGCACATCCAGGCGGCGGTTCCTTCGGAATACGCCCTCCAATAATTTCACCTGTTATCTCCGAAAAAGGCTCTTCGCCCTCGTGCAAAATATAATAATCAAGGTCTGGATTCGCTAAAAGATAACTTTGAATATCATCTGGATCCGTTCTGATATGAGGACCGCCCATTACTGTTATCACATTGGTGTTCAGGCGTTTGGCCATCTTGAGGAAAAGAACATCGAGTCTGGCGTTCCAACTGTAATGACTTAAACCAAGAATATCAGGAGGCGCATTACGTAGTACCTCTTCGAGTTGCTTAGGATACTTAAAAATTGTAATATCTACTTGCCCAGGATACTTTTCTTTAACACACGCACCAATATATGCAACATTTAAAGGCACGACATAATTTGTCATTATAGTATCATAGACCAGGTCACATAAATAAATTTTTAACTTAGCATGCCGACTACGCATTACTTAGAACACCTGACTTTCTTCAGAAGGTACATTGTGTCTATATTGTTATTATCCGAGTATTTCAATCGCTTTTCCTTAACAAGTTCTAAGTCATCGAAGAAATTAAGATACAAACCTGCAAAATCCGTCTTCCAAAGAAGATTGTTGTGCCCCCTGTATCTTACTTCAGTATACGTGTCAGCATAATACTCAAATCCCCAGATGTAATTTCTGCTGCACCGGTGTATCTCCTTGATCGCTCCTTCTGTATCCTGCGGGGCTATATGAATCAGGACTCCTGAAGTAAAAACAAGGTCGAAATACCTGTTTTTGAAAGGAATGTCAAAAGCATCGCCCCGAATAATATTAATGTTCTTGGTATTGGCTTTGGCCCGCTCAATCGCGTAACTGTTCACCTCGATACCATAAAGATTTTCAAATCCCATTTTCTGGAGGCTCAGCAATTGATTGCCGAGGTTTGAGCCGACCTCCAGTATTTTGATTGACCTGTCCAAATCACCCAAAAACGCTTTGTTTAACTCAGTTCTGCTGACCCCGTAATTCCTTTTGTACAACTCGTCCATCTGCTCTAAAGTAAGGGTGTTACGGTCGGTATATTCTTTGCCAAAAGTTCCTCTCCACGTTCGGATTTGTTCGGTAATTTCTCCCATTGCCTCCCTTTTTCTGAATCTGTAAGTTAGCTCAACTGTGTTTAAGCACGTCCAAAAGACCGCTTATAACGTACTCAACATCCTCATCGCTCATAGCTGGGTATATTGGTACGCTGATTTGCCTTTCGTAAAAGTCCTTTGCCTTAGGACACAAATCTTGGCTGTAGCCGAGCCGCTGGTAGTACGGCTGAAGGTGCACCGGAATATAGTGCACCTGAACTCCTAATTGACGCTGATGTAATTCTTCGAAGAGTTTTGGTTTCACACGTTTATATGCATCCTTCAATCTTATGGCATACAGGTGCCATGCAGATTCCACGCCGCTTTTTTCCACCGGCATGTCAAAAAAGGAATTGCCCTTAAAGGCCTGATTATAGGCGTTTACTATACGCCTTCTTTTCCGGATAAATCTACCGAGCTTTTTAAGCTGTGAAATCCCTAAAGCACACTGAATATCTGTCAACCTGTAATTGTAGCCCAAGTGTTGCATCTCATAATACCATCGGCCGGCATCCTCATCCTTATTGACAAAGGCGTTCTTGTCTTTTGTTATACCGTGGTGCCTGAACACAACAAGCCTCTCATAGTATTCTTTGCTGTTCGTCAAAACGGCGCCACCTTCGCCTGTGGTAATCGATTTGACCGGATGAAAACTGAAAACCGCCATATCCGAGTATTTACAATCGCCGATTGTTGTATCAAGGTATCTCGCGCCCAAAGCATGGCAGGCGTCTTCTACTACCATCAAATTGTACTTTCTGGCTATCTCAGCTATTCTCTTCAGATTAGCTGGATGACCGGCAAAATGAACCGGCACAATTGCTTTGGTATTACCCGTTACGGCCGGCGCAATCAGCTCGGCATCGATGTTGCCCGTGTCGGGCTCAACGTCAACAAAAACCGGCCGACCTCTCAAAAAAAGCCCGGCGTTAGAAGTCGATAAAAATGTAATCGGCGATGTTATTATCTCATCTTTGCTGCCAAGTCCCGCAGCGAAGTAAGCTCCGTGCAGCGCTGCGGTGCCCGAAGAAAATGACACAGCATATTTCGCCCCGCAATATTCGGCCAGCGCCTCCTCAAACTCTTTTACCTTGGGTCCTTGCGTAAGAAAATCAGACCGTAGCACTTCGACAACCGCCTGGATATCATCCCCCTCAATGCATTGATGCCCATAAGGTATGAGTTTATTCAATTTCTATTTCCTTCAGCATCTTTTCAAGCTCGCCCCGACTCAACAATATATCCTCCCCGTCGCTGCGAAGCACAAATCCCTCCGGAACCGAAGGATAACGTCCATATTTTAGCAGGACTCCGGGCGTCCCAGAAGCCTGAGGCAGAATCACATATATACCATCAAATTCCTTAACGCTGTGTGCCTCATCGTATGAAATCAAACTCTCATGAAGCTTTTCCCCTGGTCTTATTCCCGTATACTTGAATGTGCAGTTTGGCTCAATCGCCCTTGCCAAATCTACGATCCGCGTAGACCGAATCTTCGGCACAAATATCTCTCCTCCTTCTGCCTCTTTGAGTACCCTCATGACCAGAGCAACACCCTGCTCTAATGTGATCCAGAAACGCGTCATTCTTTCGTCCGTAATGGGAAATTCTTTGACGCCGCTATTTTTCAGACTCACAAATAACGGGATGACACTACCTCGTGAACCCATAACATTACCATACCTGACCGCCGAGAATTTAACTCTGCCCCCGCCGTAAGCATTGGCCGCGACGAATATCTTTTCAGCAACTAATTTTGTTGCCCCGTACAGATTTATAGGATTCACCGCCTTGTCTGTAGAAATAGCAACAACTTTTTTTACGCCTCTATCTATAGCGGCATCAACTATATTATCCGCTCCCATCACATTGGTATTGACTGCTTCGGTCGGATTATACTCCAAGGCCGGCACCTGCTTGAGGGCAGCAGCGTGCACAACATAATCCACTCCCTCAAAAGCCCTCACAAGCCTGCTTTTGTCTCTTACATCACCAAGAAAAAATCTCAGCCTTTCTTCATAAACTTCAAACTTCTTGCGCATCATATACTGCTTGTATTCGTCTCTCGAATATACTATGACTTTGCGCGGCTTATGCTCGGTAAGTATCTTCTTCGTAAATTCCTGGCCAAATGAACCCGTGCCACCTGTAATTAAAACTACCTTATCATCTAACATCCATAACTCTCCCTTTTGAATTAACACCTTATGAGCAATCTAAAATTCTCGACCAAAATCAGCATCACGACCACCGACTATTGCTCTACCTTCAATGGATAGCTTAATTCTCCTTTACCTACAGGCCGCATATTCCATTTTAGTTGAGGCCTGATAAAGACATCGTAAGTCTTCTCATATACATTGTTGTAACCCTTAAAGACAACATTAAATTCAAGAATCTTATCAATAAAGACATGTTCTGTCTTTGGGCACACTAAGTGAACCGACAGAAAAAACGTTCTGCCGCCAAATGTGTTCTT
>Ga0187886_1000574_pt1 | contig 42133 bp, 42 predicted proteins | sample June2016WEW_20_1_FD_133001 | JGI IMG/M metagenome (GOLD analysis project Ga0187886, IMG submission 133001) | Peatland microbial communities from SPRUCE experiment site at the Marcell Experimental Forest, Minnesota, USA - June2016WEW_20_150 | ecosystem: Environmental > Terrestrial > Soil >... | reverse complement strand
GGCGCCAAAACAACTCGCTTGGCGTGCGCTACGCCAAGCTCAAACAAGTTTTGTCGGTTCCCCCTGGAACTTCCCTCGAAGGGCGCGATTCTCGGGCTAAACCGCGCATGACGTTCCGGCCATTCCCCTCAGCCCCGTTTCCTGTGCCGTGCTACGCGTGCAAAAAATTCGGCTAGTCCCCCATCGTCTGGTTTACTTAAATTTCAACGCCGGTTCGTCGCTGATATCCATGACGGTCATGAAGAGGAGCTGGGCGATGTCTTCCATGATCTCCGGGGTGATCAGGCTCAGGTCGTCGTGCGTGTTGTGGTAGGTCGGCCGGCCCGGGTTGAAGCCGCGCGAGCCGAAGGTCAGCGCCGGGACGCCCTTCCAGAAAAACCAGGCCGAGTCCTGCCGGGGCCGGCCGGGATAGGCCGCCGCTCCCGTCGAGAGCCTCCGGTGGATATAGGCATTATTGGCCTTTTCGACGAAACTCCAGAAGGCGGGATAGGTCTTGCCTCCCGAGGCCGAAATCTCGTCGCCGCTGCCGGGGCCTTCCATGTTGATCATGACCACGGTTTTTTCGAGCGGAAAGATGGGGTGCTCGGTGTAGTAATGGGAACCCTCCGTTCCCTGGTTCTCGCTCTGCTCCTCGCTCCCGAAGAAGGCGAAGACGGTCGTCCGCTTCGGCTTGACGGCGCATTTGGCCATGGCTTCGGCGACCCCGAGCCCGACGGCGACGGCCGTCGCGTTGTCGTTGGCGCCCGGCATGAGCTCCCACATCCGGCCGAGGTGGTCGAGATGGCCGCCGATGACGATGACTTCGTCCTTGAGGATCGGATCAGTGCCCGGGATGACCCCGATCACATTGAAGCCCACGCCGTCGGGGTGATGCTCGGTGATGTTCTTGATCGTGAAGGTTTTACCAGTGGCGAAGGACTGGGGCTTGAGTTCCTTGCGGATCTTGATGACCGTGTCCCCGTAGGTCTTGCCCGTCCCGGCGAAAACGTCCTTGACCACGGCTTCCCCGACGTGATGATAGATGAACCCCTCCACGTAGGCGTTGTTGGGGTTGCCGATGGGCCCGTAATTATAGAGCATGCCCTTGGCGCCGTGCGCGGCGGCGTTCTTGAGCTTGTACTGGTGGAAGGAATAGGGCCGCCACTTCATAAAAAGGTCCAGCGTTTTCACACCCGGGCCGACCGGCACCTCGGGGTCCATGAGGACGATCTTGCCCTGGACGTCCACGCCCTTATAGTCGTCATAGCCCAGCTCGGGCGCCGTGATCCCGTAGCCCACGTAAACGACTTCGGCCGTCACTTCGCCCGACCCCGACGTCCCGCCGGGTATGAATTCGTCCTCGTAACGGTAGGATTTATTGATCACGCCGTTCTTGACCGGGATCTGCATGACGCACACGCCGCCCGGGAAAACCTGTGTAAAAGGATTCGGGAATTTCTGGCGGTAGGTGCCGTTGTCGCCCGCCGGCTGGACGCCCCAGGTCTTGAGGAGGGACTCCACCCAGGCCGCGCAGGCCTCGTATTCTTTTGTGCCCGTCAGGCGCCCGCCGAATTTGTCCGAGACGAGCTCCTTGACGTAATCGTAGAGCGTGTTGCTCGAGATGAGGTGCATGGCGTCGACGATCTTCAACTGGTCGTCGGCCGGCTTCTGGGCCTCCTGGGCCCCAAAGGAGAATATCCCTGAAAAAGCCAGAAGCACGGTCAAGGCCGCGATAAAACGGAATTTCTTCATGCCTTACTCCTTCCGCGAAATGTTGGGGTTATCTTAATAGAAGGCGGAGGACAAAGGCAAGCCGCACAAGCCCGCGACGCCTAAAGGCGCACGGCCAGGCCGCCGCTGACGATGAAGCCGTTCAAGACGCCCGCAGAGACGAGCAGATGGATGTGCTTCGTGACCATGGCCTTCAATCCGACGTTCAGCTCTAGGAACGGGAGGAAGTTCGGGAACTTGCTGTCGCTCTCATCCTTGAGCTGGCGGAGGGTCTTCGTTTCCGAATTGCCGACGGTCTGGGTCGGGATGGCGCTTCCGGCAAGCTGGCCGGAATAGCTATAAGAGAGTGTTGAATCATCCAAGGCCTTGGCCGTCGAGATGCCACCGCCGAACGTGATGAAGGGGTGGACGACCGCCCTCGGGAGAATGTCCCAGCGGAACGTCAGAAGGAAAGATGTCGCCTTGATCAATGCCGTGGCGCCCGCGATGCCGTCGAACGTCGCCGTGTCCAGGGTGCTCATATCCTGGAGATCCATGTGCGAGGCGACGGACGGAAAGATCTTGAAGGTGCACTTCTCGACTGAGACGCCCAGGCTGAACGACCCTTGGCTCGAGGGGTAGAAGCGGATGCCGAAACCGAAATTGTCGCCCCGGGAATCGAATCGGGTGGACTGCGTGTAGCCCGTCTCGCTGAGCCCCGGATAGGAGTCTTGGATATCCGAAAGGATCCTGTCCCGGATTTCCGATTTCGTCGCGTCGTTGACGATGTCCCGGGCCAAATTCCCAAGGAGGTTCAGGCTCCACCGGCCGTAATGGCCGCTGAACTCGAAATGCCCCTGGGCCGTCAGGGCGGGCGCGGTGGCCAGAAGAAGGGAGAGGGCGCTGATCCAAAGGACCGGGTAGGCGGTTTTTCTCATGGTTCTCCTTCTTGTTCGGACATCTCCGACCCTCTTTTAGTCGTACGGCGAGGGCGTTCTGGGAAGATCTCCAATAAATGGAGGATTGCGGCCCGTTTCGGCGAACGGGATTGAATTGCCCGGCCGATTCTGCTATCGTGGCTTTTTTCGGAAATCCGAAACCCGAGGAGGTCCCGATGACCAGACAAATCCTTCTGGCCCTTTTCGTGGGCGGCTCCTTCCTGGCCGGCCTGGCAATGGCCCAGACGCCTGCGGCCGCCACCAAAGTCCTCATGAAGACAAGCAAGGGCGACATCACGATCGAGCTCAATGCGTCCAAAGCGCCCATAACCGTCAAGAATTTCCTGTCCTACGTCAAAGATAAGTTCTTCGACGGCACAACTTTCCACCGGGTCATCGCCAACTTCATGATCCAGGGCGGCGGCATCACCGCGGAAATGCACGAGAAGACCGCCAAGCCGCCGATTAAAAACGAGGCGGGGAACGGCCTCAAGAACGCGCGGGGGACGATCGCCATGGCCCGGACCGGCATCGTGGACAGCGCAACCTGTCAGTTCTTTATCAACCTGAAGGACAACTTAACTCTCGACCATAAGGACAACTCGCCCGAGGACTTCGGCTACTGCGTCTTCGGCAAGGTCGTTGCCGGCATGGACGTCGTCGACGCCATCGCCAAGGTCAAAACCATGAGCAAGAAGGGCAACGACGATGTGCCCGTCGAGCCCGTGACCATTCTCTCGGTCGAGGTCCTGGGCGCAAAGTAAGCCGTCCGCGGCAGGCCTCCTGTCCCGCGGAATCCGGGGAGGGCCGATGTTCGACTGGGTGTTCGCTTTCATCCACCTAGCCGGCCTCCTGGCCGCCCTCGGCTACGCAGTATATTCTCTCGCCCGGGGGAACTCCGCGCGCTTCGCCCTGATCGTAGCGCTCCTGGCCGCCTATTATTATTTCGTCCTCCACCCCGCCGTCCGTAAGGAGGTTGCCAGGCGGCGGGCCCTCAAGAAAAAGCCCTAGTCGGCCCGCATTTACTTTTCGGGCCAAAGGGTTTATTATTTGAGATGGAGATTTTTCCCCATAGGAGATGCGGATGCGCAAGATCACCGCTCGCGGCCTGTCCGCCGCCCTCCTGTTCCTGGTCCTGACCTTTCCCTGCCTGTCCCAGCCACTCGATAAAAACCTCGAAACCGGCCTGAAAGCCATCCGTCCGTCGGAAGCCTATGACATCGTCAAGACCCTGGCTTCTCCGGAATTCGCCGGTCGCCTGACGGGCGACGCCGGCTATACCGCGGCGACCAAGTGGGCCGCCCAGGAGCTCGCCTCCTGGGGCCTCAGGCCCATCGGGCCGAAGGAAGGCTTTCTCCAGGCCTATCCTTCGCCCTGCACGATCATCGACAGGGCGGAATTGACCATCCTCCTTCCCGAAGGTCCGGCGGACGCCAAGAAGGTCCCGTCGTACAAGGAGATGAAGCTCGTCCCGGAAAAGGATTTCCTCCCGCTCCTCTACTCGGACAGCGGCGACCGGACGGCCGATGCCGTCTTCGCCGGCTGGGGCATTTCGGCTCCGGAGATCGGCTACGACGATTACGCCGGGCTCGACATCAAGGGGAAGTTTGTCTTCTGCTTCCGCGGAACCCCGGACGACGACAAGAAATACCAGTATTACGACGAGCACCGGACCCGGATGAAGACGGCCCGGGACAAGGGCGCGCTCGGCATCATCTATATCTACACGGATATCGCCTCCAACCCCAACGGGGACTGGCTCGAAGGTTTCACCCCGGCCATGATCAGCGAAAAGGTCATGGACGCCGTCCTCAAGGAGGTCAACTCGACCTCCGCGGACCTCAAGAAATCCCTGACGACGTTTAAGCGGCCCATCTCGTTCCCCCTCCAGGCCAAGATCCATCTCGCGGTCGAATCCCGCCATTTCCCCAAGGCCGTCGGCTACAATGTCGTCGCCTATGTCGAAGGCTCGGACCCGAAACTACGCGGAGAGTGCGTCGTCGTCGGCGGCCACTTCGACCACTGCGGCCGGCACATGGGACTGCTCTTTCCGGGCGCGGACGACAACGCCAGCGGCAGCGCCACGGTTATGGAAGTCGCCCGGGCCTACGCCGCGCTTGGCCAAAAACCCAAGCGGTCGGTGGCCTTCGTGCTGTTCGGCGGCGAGGAGTTGGGCCTCCAGGGCTCGACTTACTTCGTCGACCACGTGCCGGCGCCGTTCGGCAAGGTCGACGCCATGTTCAACTTCGATATGACGGGCGAAGGAAACGGGCTCTGGGGCGCCGTATCGGCCGAGCCCGCCGCCTTCAAAACGGCGCTCGAAGACGCCGACAAGTCCGTGAAAATCATCCGCGGCCTCGGGGTCATCCGGGGCGTCGGCGTCCGCGGCTCGGACTTCGCGCCGTTCTTCCTCAAAGGCATCACCGCGGCCAGCCTCGGGTCGAACGGCCCTCACCTGGCCTATCATCAAACGGGTGACACGATCTACCGGATCAACCCCGATATCATGGCCGACGCGGCGAAAGTGGCGTTCCTGGCGTCCTATCTTTGGGCGAACCGATAAGGAGATGTGATGTCGATCGCGAAAGAAGGACTTCCGTTCATTCTCACCTCTCTGGCCGTAGCCCTCGCGGCTCTGGCCCACGGCTGGTGGCCGGCCGCCCTCGTTTTCCTGGTCCTCGCCGCAGCCTTCCTGTTCTTCTTCCGCGATCCGCGGCGGACGCCTCCGGACGGCGAGCATCTCCTCGTCTCGCCGGCGGACGGCACGGTCCTGGGCGTCGACGCCGTCCCGTCCCATCCCGATCTGGGAGCGCCCGGGACCAAGATCACCATCTTCCTGTCCATCCTCGATGTCCACCTCGTCCGGTCCCCGATCGCGGCGACCGTCGGGAAAGTGGAATACCACGCCGGTAAGTTCCTGCCGGCTTACAAGCCCGAGGCCGGCACGGCCAACGAATCGAACACGCTCGTCCTAAAGGGCGCGAAGATGGTCCTCGTCATGAAGCAGATCGTCGGCGTCGCCGCCCGCCGAATCAAGTGCTTCGTCAAGGTAGGACAGTCCGTGGCCCGGGGCGAGAAGGTCGGCCTCATGTATTTCGGCTCCCGCGTCGAAATCACCCTGCCCCGGGACGCCGTCATCAAAGTCGGCCTGAACCAGAAGGTCAAGGCCGGCGAATCCGTGATCGCCGAGGTCCAGCCATGAAAACAAAAAAACTCACCAAGGGTATTTTCGTGGTCCCGAGCCTCTTCACGCTCACGAACCTGTTCTTCGGGTTCCTGAGCATCCTGCTGACGTTCCATGGACGCTACAGGATGGCCGCCCTCTGGATCGTCGTGGCCGCCCTGATGGACGGCATGGACGGGCTCGTGGCGCGAGCCGTGAAGGCGCCGTCGGACTTCGGGATCGAACTCGACTCCCTCTCCGACGCCGTTTCGTTCGGCCTCGCGACCTCCGTCCTCCTGTATTTCTGGGGGATGAAGCTGGCCGGGACGCCGGCTGTTTTCTTCAGCTTCCTCTTCCTGACGGCGGGCGTCCTCCGGCTGGCCCGCTACAATATCCGGACCAAGTCTCTCCCGGACCGAAAACACTACCAGGGCTTGACCGTGCCTTCGGCGGCCATCTGCATGGCGTCCCTGGTCATCTTCCATCCGTCCCCGCTCGAAACGCGCGAGCTGGCTTTCGGGCTGGCCGTCCTGACGGTCCTCATCGCCCTCTGCATGGTCAGCACCTTCCCGTACCGCAATTATATGAAGGTCCGGGGCAGCCACAAGATCGATATTCTGACCGTCCTCCTCCTGGCAGTGACCCTCGCGGGCTTCATCTTCTACCCGCGGATCGTACTGCTCTTCTTCGCCGGCCTGAACGCCCTGTCCGGACCGGTTACGGTCCTCGTCCGGACCGTCAAGAAGAGCCTGAAGAAAAAAACCGCGGCCAAAGAAATCCCGTCGTGAAGCCATATCGGCGGCCGCCCATGCGGCGCTGGAAAAAAACCCTCCTGATCACGGTGACCCTTCCTGTCCTCTTCCTTCTCGGCCTCTTCATGGTCAAGCGGTTCGTCGCGCCGGGCGGGCCGCAGGCCCCGGCCGCCGGGAAGCCCGCGGAATCCGGGCCGCCTCCCGCCGTTCCCGCGCCGGGTCCGGCGCCGCTCGTCGAGGAGAAGGTCGTCATCACCTCAGGGACGAGCCTGGCCAAACTCCTCCGGAAACAGGGTTTCGACAATAAGGAAATCCAAAGACTGAAGGACTCCGCCAAGCCGGCTTACGACTTGGCCAAGATCAAGGCCGGGCACGAGATGCGCCTGTTCAAGACGGCGGAGGGGACGTGGAAAACCCTTGAGTACGACATCGACGACTCCCGCTATCTCGTGGCCCGGAACGGGAGCGACGGCATCCGGGCCGAGGTCAAATTGTATCCTTTCGAGTATAAGGCCGCCCTGGTTTTCGGCGTCATCGAGACGAACCCGGTCGCGGCCATGAATAAAATCGGCGAGGCCGACGCCCTGGCCTACGACCTCGCGGAAAAGTGCTTCGGCTGGGACGTCGATTTTTACACCGACCTCCGGAAGGGAGACACGTTCCGCATCCTCGTCGAGAAAAAATTCCTGGACGGCAAGTTCGCCGGCTACCGGAATATCCTGGCGGCGGAATTCGTCAACGGCGGGAAAACGTTCCAGGCCTTCCGGTTCGCATACCCCGATTCCGGCGCGACTGATTATTTCGACGAGGAAGGCCTGTCCAAGCGGAAGGAATTCCTGAAGTCCCCCTTCAAGTACGGGGCCCACATCACGTCGCGGTTCAGCTCGAGCCGCCTCCATCCCATTTACAGAGTTTACACTCCCCACTACGGCGTGGATTATGGGGCCCCGGAAGGGATGCCGGTCCAGGCGACGGCCGACGGAAAAGTGACCTTCGCCGGCTGGAACGGCGGCGCGGGCCGGATGGTCAAGCTCCAGCACAAGAATTTCTACGAAACGACGTACATGCACTTGAGCGGCTTCGGCCCCGGCATCCGGGGCGGCGCTCAGGTCAAGGGCGGGGATGTTGTCGGATACGTGGGCTCAACCGGCGATTCGACGGGGCCGCACCTGGACTACCGGATCTTTTATCATGGCAGTCCGGTCAATCCTCTCGGGCAGAAATTCAAGCCCGCCGACCCGGTCCGGAAAGAATTCCTGGATACGTTCAAGGATGAGGCGCGAAAGCTCCGGGACAGACTGGACGTCCTCCGGACCCTCCAGACCGCACCGCCGCGCTTCAGTTTTTAATCTTGCCGCCCCCGCTTGACGCGGAGCCTTCCTTGGTTGAACCCTGGCCGCCGCCGGATGCCGGCCCGGAGGCCGTGCCGCGGCCGCGCTCGGACGAGCCGCCCGAACCGCCGGATTCATAGGTCACCCCGCGCGAAGTCAAGCCGGGAACGGCGCCGTTGTCTCCCCTATCGCGGTCGCGGGAGCTCAGTCTGAGCTCGGGACACCGGATCTCGTTGGTCCGGCTGGAGTATTCGATCCGCACGCCGAGCTCGCGGGCGACCCTGAGATCCGGGTTCCAGTCCAGGAACTGCGGATGACCTGCGAGCCGCGACGTCTCGCGCGCAGGGCCCGTGACGGCGGCCCCGGTCCTGCCAGGACCGGGTCTGGTAGGACCGGCCCCGGCCGGCCGCTGGGCCGAAGACTCGGCGCGCGCCTGGACGTCCGGAGCGCGGGATGTCCCGGCGGCGGAAGTTTGCACGGAGCCGAGGGCGCCGGAGCCGTGAAGGATTTCCCGGATGGCTTCGCTGCCGCGGTAGAGCCGGGCGGCCGCGTCGGCCGGGCGGGCCGGCTGACGGAAGACGTTGGGCCCGGACTTCACCAGCGGTATGCCGTTGACCTTAGGCAGGTTTTCCCAATTCAAGGCCCGGCCCTGGACCTTCGGCCCGTTCAAGGCCGCCATTGAAACGAAGAGCGTCTGGGAGGGGATCTGCTTCGAAGATTCGACGGCCCGTGGATCCTGGTTCTTGTAGGCCGTAATCACGTTTTTATAAGCGGTTTTGAACTCTCTCGGAAGAGCGAAACTTGATCCCGGTTGGGCCATTTGGTTTCTGGAGACCGAGTCCAGGACCGGCCTGCCGGTAGCGTAGGCCCCCATCCAGGGACCCTCCGGAACAAAGTAGTTCCATCCGCCGTTCATATAGCCGAAGCCGGTGTAGAAGCCGTCGTACCAATCAAACAGGCTCCACGGGCGCCAACCAAGATAGCCGTAGAAGAACTCCCAGTCGACCCAGGCGGGGGCGAAGAGGGACCCGGGCAGCCAGACCCAGCCGAGCTTCGTGTCCCACTGCCAGATCCCCAGATGATAAGGGACCCAGCCCCAGGGTTCGTCGGGAACCCAATAGAGCTGACCCCCGACGGATGTCCAGCTGCCGACATAATAAGGACGCCAGCCCGGATAATCCATGCGGTCGAGGAAGGGCCGCCAGACGTAGCCGTACAGGTTGTCCCAGAGCCATTCCCCGTACATATTGCCGTATTGCTGGGCGAAATAGAAGACCGCGTCCGGCAGTTTTTGAAGCGGTTTGGGGAGGGCGCTCTGGCCCGCGTGGAGCTCGCCGAAATGGGCGTTGATTTCGTTGTTCCAGACCTCGAACTCGGAGTCGGCGATGTAGGTCGCCCGCTGGAACTGCGCGTCCTTGAGGACGATCAGGCGCTCCGCCTTCCGGATGTCCTCTTTCTTGACGGACCGTTCGCTCGGGCCGAAAAGGGCGCTGGCCTTGCCGTATTTCACCTGGGCGTCGGTCGAGCCGTCGGCGGCGGCCGCGATGATGGCCACGGTCTTGTGTTCCATCTTGACGGCCGCGGTCGGGGTCAGCACCTGGAACATCTCCCGGGAATCGTATTCCCTGTACATGACATAGAGCCGCCCCTTGGAGAGGGACAGATTGGAGAGCCGCTTCGGGGAACTCAGGCTCTGGGCGAGGACCGTTTCGATCTTGAGCTCGGTTGAGAAATCGAGCCGGATGACCGTGCCCGTGTCGAACTGGATTTCGCAGCGCCGGTCGGCCGTCGTCCGGATCGTGTCGCCGGGGCCCAGGGGCAGGTTGAGGACCGCCGCTTCCGCGGTGGCCTGGCCTTCGCGGATGACCACGGGATCGTTGCCGTCCGATTTCGCTTCGGTGTAGCTGATATGCCCGAAATAGAACTTGTCGGGCCCGTTGACGATCTTGTAGTTGTTGCCGGCCCCCAGTACGGTGGTCGCCGCCAGGAGAGCCACAGCGGCCAAACAAATACAGAAACTCTTCTTTATCATGATTTCCACCTCCCGGGGATCATTTCGCCTATTCCATATTAATTAGTGCAGGTTTCATGCCAAGCGGACCCCGGCGGCCCGGGTGAGCGAGCGCCAAGCGGATGTCATTCCCTGAGGACATGTGTCCCTCGCGCGCCGCCCCGTCCGGCTGGAAGCAGTCCGTTGCACAATTCAATTTTACCATGGAATCCCGCGAGGTGGATTGACAATCCCCGAAATCTCCCCCTATACTGGGACCGGCCCTCCGGAGATCCACGTGTCTGCGACAACGCCTCGAAACCCCGCCCCCACCGTGGACATCGTCATAGAGATCGCGACCCCGGAGGCCCGGGGCATCGTCCTCATCGAGCGGAGATATCCCCCTTCCGGCTGGGCCCTGCCCGGTGGGTTTGTCGACTACGGAGAGTCGCTCGAGCAGGCCGCCGTCCGGGAGGCGCGCGAGGAGACGTCGTTGGAGGTCGAGCTTCTCGGCCAGCTTCACACCTACTCCGACCCCGGCCGGGACCCGAGGCAGCACACAATATCGACGGTGTTCGTGGCCAAGGCGGAAGGAACGCCGGCCGCCGCCGATGACGCCAAGGCGGTCCTCATCGTCGACCCCCGCCGGGTAAGTGTCCCCCTGGCTTTCGACCACCGCCGAATCCTCGACGATTACATCGCCTTCAAGGAAGGACTTTTTCCATGGACGGGAAAGAAGACCGGGACAAGGGCCTGAAGCGGCCACCTGATCAAACGAGCGACCTCAAGGAGCTCTGCCGGGTCTGGGGACCGTTCGAAGCCGACGTGGTCAGGAGTTTCCTCGAGGGCCACGGAGTCACCTGTCTGATCCGGGGCCGCATGGTCCCCTTCGTTTACCCCTTCACGGTGGACGGGCTCGCGGAGTTCAAAATCTTCGTCCAGGAAAGCGATTTCGAAAAAGCCAAGGAGCTGATGGCCAGCCTGCCCGCGCCGGACGAAGAGAGCGAACCGGAAGAGCCGCGCTGACCCACAATTCCTTGTTCCCCCGCCGCGCCGGCCCCCCCTATTTTGGGCCCCGCTGATTAATTGATTCTCCGGCATATTTTCTCTTGACTTTTGGTATTTTCTCCCCTATATTTGGGACGAAACGGGACAAATCGGGACGAAACAAAATGGCAGAAGTCTTGATCGGCAACTACTCGGCTCGGTTCGATGCCAGCGGCCGCATCAAGATTCCGGAAAAATTCCGCGAGGCTATTCAAGCGAGCTACGGCAAGGATCTGTTCGTCACCTCCCTCACGGATGAATCGGTCCAGATCTATCCCCTGAGCGTTTGGCTGGAGATGACAGGCATGACCGCCGAAGGGGCCATGCATCTCCGGCCCGACGTCCGAAAATTCATGCTCCGGGTCAACAGGAACGGTTCGCGGCACGAACTGGACTCCAAGGGCCGTGTCCTGATCAATCAGACCCTGAGAGACAAGGCCCGCCTCCAGGAGGAAGTCGAGGTCATCGGCCTCTCGAACCACCTGGAGGTTTGGAACAAGGACGCCCTGGATGGAATTCTCGAGGAGAAGCCGCTCTCGGACGCCGATTTCGAGAACATCGCCCGACTCGTCCCTCGAGGCAAAACGGAATGACGGAGCAAGGACATTGCCCGGTCCTATCAGCGGATGTCGTCGAGTTCCTGAATGTCGGGCGGGAAGGCGTTTATGTTGACTGCACCCTGGGCCTGGCCGGACACGCCATCGCGATCCTGGAGAGGAATCCCCGAGCCTCCCTTGTAGGTTTGGACCGCGACGAGCTCTCGCTCCGCCAGGCCCGGGAAAGACTGATGCCCTACGGGGGGAGGGTCCGGCTCTTTCACACGGACTTCAAGGCCCTCCCCAAACTGGGCATCGCGTTCCGGGATGTCCGCGGGGTCCTCGTGGACCTCGGGGTATCCTCGTATCAATTGGACTCCCCCGAACGGGGGTTCAGCTTCAGCCAGGAAGGGCCATTGGACATGAGGATGGACCAGAGAAGCAAGATCACGGCCGACAGACTGCTCCACACGTATTCGGAGCCGAAGCTGGCGGAGCTTTTTGAGACGTACGGCGAGCTCCCCCACAGCCGCCGGCTGGCCCGGGAAATCGTCAGCCTGCGCAAACTCGGCCGGGTCGAAACGACGGCCGACCTCCGCCGGATCGTCGAAGAGGTCTACCGGTGGCGGCCGCAGAAGGGCAAGATCCACCCCGCGGCCAAGGCCTTCCAGGCTCTGCGGATCGAGGTCAATCAGGAGCTCGAGGGCCTGCCCGAGTTCTTCGAGGAGGCCATCGGGATGTCCGTGCCGGGGACGCGCTTCGTCGCCATCTCCTTTCACTCCCTGGAGGACCGCATCGTCAAGCACGCCTTCGCCCGCCTGGCCTCGCGGCAGGACAAGGAGCCCCTGGTCTCCATCCTGACCAAAAAGCCGGTCATGGCCGGGCCGGCCGAGGTGGCGGCGAATTCCAGGGCTCGCTCCGCCAAGCTGCGGGCCGCCGAGAGAATCTGAATGATCCGCAGAAAATGGAGTCCGAAAGAGATCGCCCTGGGAGGCGCGCTTCTCCTGACCGTCGTCGGCCTCCTGACATTTTATGTCTGGTACCAGACTGAGGCCGTCCACCTGGGCATCGAGATCGGGCAGCGCGAGGCGGACATCAAGGCCCTCCGGGACGACATCCTGAAATTGGAGCTCAAAAAAACCGCCCTGCTCACGCCCGCCAGGGTGGACAAAATCGCCAGGGCCGACCTCGGTCTCGTCGACCCGCGGACGGGCGAAATCATCTACAAGGACAAGCCCGCCTCCCGCTGAGGCCGGGGATACATGAGGACCTACCACGAGGGCGATATCCGGAAAAGGACCCTGGTCGTGAGCTTCATCCTCACGGCCTGGTTCGCGATCCTGCTTGTCCGGCTGGTCGAGCTTCAGGTCGTCGAGCATCCCGCGCTCAAGACCCGCGCACAGAAGCAGAGCCAGGCGAAGGTCACCGTGCGGGCGCGCCGGGGAAACATCCTGGACCGCAACGTCACGGTCCTGGCCTCCAGCCTGCCCGTCTTTAACGTCAAGCTGAGCCCCGTCGAGAAGGAAACGCCCGCCCAGGAAAATGACAAGGTGAGGCGGCTTCAGGCCGTCCTCGGGCTCTCGGAAAAGAATGTCGCCGACGTCCTCAAAAGCCTGAAGGACAACGACTCTTTCACATACGTCAAGAAGCAGGTCCCCCCGGAGGACGCGGCCCGCGTCCGGGACCTCCATCTCGCCGGCGTGGGGTTCGACGAGGAGAGCCGGCGCTATTATCCGCACGCGTCGCTCTGCGCGCAGGTCCTCGGCGGCGTCAACGCCGACGAGACCGTCCAGGCGGGCGTCGAATACCGCTATAACGACGTCCTCAAGGGTCAGGACGGCCAGCGCATCACCCTCAAGGACAACAAGAAACGGAGCTACCAGGACCAGGTGACCAAGCCGCCGGTCGCCGGACGGGACATCGTCCTGACGATCGACGCGACCATCCAGTACATCACCGAGAGGGCGCTCGCGCGGGCCGTCGAAGAATATTCCGCGACGAGCGGGACGGTTATCGTCCTCGACCCGGCGACGGGAGACATCCTGGCCCTCGCCAATTATCCGACCTACGACGTGAACGAATACACCGAATCGAAGAGCGCCTGGATGAACCGGGCGATCGGCTACAGCTACGAACCGGGCTCGACGTTCAAAATCGTGGCCGCGGCCGCGGCCGTCGAAAAGGGCCTCGTCGGCTATAACGAGCTCTTCGACTGCACCGCCGGTTTCATCAAGGTCGGCCCCCTGACGATCAGCGACCACGAGCGCATGGGCGTCCTGACCTTCAGCAAGATCCTCATCGATTCCTCCAACGTCGGGACGGTCAAGTTCGCCTCGAGGATCGCCCAGGACGACTTCTACGGCATGATCCGAAGATTCGGGTTCGGCGGCAGGACGGGCGTCGACCTGCCCGCCGAGGAACCCGGCCAGGTCAAGCCCGTCGCCAAGTGGAACAAGGTTATCTCCCAGCCCCACATCGCCATCGGCTACGAAATCACCGTGACTCCCCTGCAGATGGTGCGGGCCATGAACGTCTTCGCCAACCGGGGGAAACTCGTCAGGCCGCACGTCGTCCGGAAGTCGCCCGGGTTTCCGGGCTCGGCCGTGCAGGGACCGCCGCCCGACGAGAAGGTCCTCGAGGAAGGCCTGGCCGAGGAGCTGACCGGCCGGATCTTCGAGAAAGTCGTCGAGGAAGGGACCGCGAAACTCGGCCGAATGGACGAATTCTGGGCGGCCGGCAAGACGGGCACCGCCCAGCAGCTGGACCATGTTCTCAAAGTCTACACGGGCAAGCGCCACACGGCCTCGTTCGTCGGCTTCGTCCCCTCCCGGCGGCCCGTCCTCTCCATGATCGTCGTCCTCGACGACCCCAAGGATGGTTTCTACTACGGCGGCCAGGTGTGCGCCCCGGTGTTCAGGGACATCGCCAGCCAGGTTCTCCGGTACCTGGGGTTGGCGCCGGAGCGCCCGCCGAAGGACGCCGCGATCACGGCAGATCTGCGGGGGAAGGGAAAGCCATGAAGCTGCGGGACGTTCTCCAGGGCCTCACGGTCCTCGCCGCCGGTGTGACCGGGGACGAGGAGATCCTGGGGATCGCCTACAACTCCAAGTCCGTCAAGCCCGGGTTCCTCTTCGCTGCTTTAAAGGGCGAAACCCGGAATGGGATGGATTTCGTGGCCGAAGCCGAGGCCAACGGGGCGGTCGCCGTCCTGTCCTCGTGGCCGAAACCGCCCGCTTGGCGGCTGGCCTGGGCCCAGGTCGCGGACGCCCGGGAAGCCCTGGCGCTCGGGTCGGCCAACTTTTTTTGCCACCCTTCGGACGGTCTGAAAGTCGTGGGCATCACCGGGACCAAAGGCAAAACGACCATCACGTACATCCTGGAAGAGATCCTGAAGGCCGCCGGGGGTTCCCCCGGCGTTCTCGGGACCATCGAATACCGCGGGCCCGGCCTTCAGGTGCAGGCCGCGCGGACGACGCCCGAGTCCTCCGATCTCCAGGCCATGCTCCGGAAGATGCTGGACGCCGGAGCCACGCACTGCCTGATGGAAGTTTCCTCGCACGCCCTGGACCAGAAACGGGTCTGGGGCGTGAGCTTCGACATCGCCGTTTTCACGAACCTGACGGGCGAGCACCTCGACTACCACCGGACCATGGAGACCTATTTCGAGGCCAAGCGCAAGCTGTTTTATCTCAACCACAAAAGAAGCGCGGCCGTCGTCAACATGGACGATCCCTGGGGCCAGAGGCTCATCGCCGAACTTCCCATGAAGACCATCACCTTCGGGCTCGAGCCCGCGGCCATTGTGCGGGGCGTGAAATCCAGCCTGACCGATGACGGGATGAACGTCCAGATCGCTCACCCTGGAAATGTCCTGAACATCCACTCCCGGCTGGTGGGAAAACACAACGTCTACAACATCCTGGCCGCCACCGCCGCCGCCCTGGCCCTCAACGTGCCTCCGCAGGCCATCGCCGCCGGCATCGCCGCCCTCAAGGGCATCCCCGGCCGCTTTGAAAAGGTCGATAATTCACGCGGCATCCACATTGTCGTCGATTACGCCCACACGGACAACGCCCTCGAGCACCTCCTCGCCACGGCCCGGGAGTTCAAGCCGCGCCGACTCGTGCTCGTCTTCGGCGCCGGCGGCAACAGGGACAGGGAGAAGCGGGAGCGCATGGGACGGGTGGCCGCCCGGCTGGCGGACTGGACGATCATCACGTCAGACAACCCCAGGAATGAAGATCCGCTGGAGATCATCGCCGCGATCGAAAATGGTTTCGCCAAGGAGGCCGCCAGGACTTACGAAGTCGTGCCGGACCGGAAGGAGGCCATCGCCCGGGCCCTGGCCATGGTCAACAAGGGCGATTATGTCCTCGTGGCCGGCAAGGGGCACGAGGATTACCAGATCTTCAAGGACCGGACGATCCATTTCAGCGATATCGAAGTCATCCGTGACATCCTGGCCGGGATGGAGGCCTCCTGACGATGGCGGAACTGCGGCTCGAGGACATCGCCCGGAGGACGGGGGGCCGGATCCTGCAGGGTTCGCCGGACTTGACGTTCGGGGCTTACGGGATCGATTCCCGGCTCACCGTTCCCGGCGAGTTGTTCTTCGCCATCATGGACCGGAGGGACGGGCATGATTTCGTGTCCGCCGCCGCCGGCCGTGGCGCGGCTGGGGCCGTCGTTTCGCGGGCCGTGTCCGTCCCGGGTCCGCAGTTCGGGCTGGTCGAAGTCGAGGATACGGTCGCGGCCCTTCAAGCGCTGGCCCGCTCGGTCCTCGAAGAAAATCCGGCCCGCATCGTCGGCATCACGGGAAGCATCGGCAAGACGACGACCAAGGAATTCGCGGCCGAGCTCTTATCCGGCCGCTTCCGCGTCCTGAAATCCCAGGGAAACTTCAACAACCGTCTCGGGCTGGCCCTGTCTCTGCTCCGGCTCGAGAGGCAGCACGAGGTCGCGGTCCTCGAAATGGGCATGAGCGCCCCCGGCGAGATCCGGGCGCTGACCGCCATAGCGCCGCCCGACGTCGCGGTCATTACGAACATCCACCCGGTCCACCTCCAGTTCTTCAAAGGGATGGAGGAGATCGCCCTGGCCAAGAAAGAAATCCTTGACGGCGCCGGGAAAGGGGCCACGGCCGTCCTCAACGGGGATTCTCCCCTCGTCCTGAAGATCGCGGCGGACTGGAAAGGCCCCCGGGTGACGTTCGGCCTGGGACCGGAATGCGACGTGCGCGCCGAAGCCATCCGCCGCCGGGGGTACGAAGGCCTGGAGTTCATCCTGTCCTCCGCGGACGAAAAAGCCGAGGCCGATTTTCCCTTTGTCAACGAGTCCTTCGTTCCGGACCTCCTGGCAGCTGCCGCCGTCTGCCGGGCCCTCGGCCTGACGCTCGCCGAGATCCGGCCAAAAATCGCCAGCCTCAAACCGTCCTCCATGCGGGGCGTTCTCGTCGGGCTCGGCGGCGGAGTGCGGCTCTGCGACGATTCCTACAACTCCAACCCCCGGGCCCTGGAGGCGGCGCTGAAGAGCCTCGGCTCTCTCTCCGCTTCGAGAAAAGTCGCCGTCCTCGCCGACATGCTCGAACTCGGGGAGGACGAGCGGGAGTTCCACCGCCAGGCGGGCGCGGCCGTGGCCCGCTGGGGCTGGGACGTCCTGGTCGCCGTCGGCCCTCTCGCCGCCCACATCGCGGAAGAGGCGGCGACGTCCGGGCTCCCGCGGAAAAGCATCCTGACCTTTCCCGATGCCGCGACCGCGGCGGGGCACATCAACGATATCGTCCGCGACGGCGACCTCGTGCTGGTCAAGGGGTCCCGGGGCATGCGCATGGAAGTCCTCGTGGAAAAGCTCAAAAAGCGGGGAAAGGAGTAAACCGTGCTGTTCTGGCTTCTCGTCCCCCTGCAGACTTACGTCTCGTTTTTCCGGGTCTTCGGATACATCACGGTCAGGACCGCCCTGGCCGGCATGACGGCCCTTGCCCTGAGCTGGATCCTCGGCCCCTGGCTCATCCGGCTCTTGAAAAAGCGCCAGATCGGCCAGGAAATCCGGAGCGACGGGCCCCAGTCCCATTACGCGAAAAAGGGAACGCCCTCGATGGGAGGCCTTCTCATCATCGGGACGACCCTCGTAACAACGCTTCTCTGGGGAAACCTGGGCAACGTCTATGTCTGGATCGGCATGGCCACCATGGTCTTCTTCGGACTCATCGGTTTTGTGGATGACCTGCTCAAGGTCCGGAAAAAAAGATCTCTGGGCCTGGGCGTTTTCACGAAGCTGGGGCTGCAGATCCTTCTGGCCGCGGTGATCGGCGGCATCCTCCTCTATCTCGGCCTCAACAATTTCGGCCCGCTCCGGCACTTCGACCTGCGGCTCTTTCCGCCCTTCTTCAAGCTCTGGACCCCCTACCTGGGCTGGTTCTACCTGCCCTGGATCATATTCATCCTCGTCGGCTCATCGAACGCCGTGAACCTGGCCGACGGACTCGACGGACTGGCCATCGGGCTGACGCTCATCAGCGCCACGGCCCTGACGGCCCTGACCTATGTGGCGGGGCACGCCCTCTGGTCGCAGTACTTGAACATCGCCCGCGTCCGGCCCGCGGCCGAATTGACGGTTTTCGCGGGCGCCCTGACCGGGGCCTGCCTGGGGTTCCTGTGGTTCAATGCCCATCCGGCCCAGGTCTTCATGGGTGATGCCGGCGCGCTCGCCCTGGGCGGCAGCCTGGCCATCATCAGCATTCTCATCAAGCAGGAGCTGCTGCTTTTCGCGCTGGCCGGCGTCTTCATCCTGGAAGCGCTGTCGGTGCTCCTCCAGGTCTCGTATTTCAAGGTGTCGGGGGGCAAGCGGATGTTCAAGATGGCCCCCATCCATCATCATTTCGAGCTTTCGGGCTGGCAGGAAGAGAAGATCGTCATCCGGTTCTGGATCGTGGGGATCATCTTCGCCCTGCTCAGCCTGTCGACCCTGAAATTGAGATAGACATGGAACTGCGCGACAAGAAGATTCTCATCGTGGGCTTCGAGCGGACGGGCGAGGCCCTCTGCCGCTTCCTGCCCGCGCGCGGCGCCCGGGTCCTGGTCACGGAGAAAAAACCCGAGGCGGACCTCGCGGCCAGGATCAAGCCCTGGAAAGAGCGGGGCATTTCGTTCGAGACGGGAGGGCACAAGCTGGCCTCCTTCCTCGACGCCGACCTCATCATTCCCAGCCCGGGCGTCCCTCCCCTGCCGGAGATCATGGCGGCCCGGGAGAAGGGAATCCCTGTCATCTCCGAGATCGAACTGGCGTACCGGTTTCTCAAGGGGAAGATCGCGGCGGTCACGGGCTCCAACGGAAAATCCACGACCACGACCCTGGCCCATAAGATCTTGAAGGAGGCCGGCCTCAAGGCCCACCTGGCCGGGAACATCGGCACGCCGCTCGTATCCTTCGTGGAGAAAAGCCGGGACGACCACATCTATATCACGGAGATCTCGAGCTTCCAGCTCGAATACGCAGACACGTTCAAGGCGGATGTCGCCGCCTTCCTCAACATCTCCCAGAACCACCTCGACTGGCACAAAACGTTCGAGGCGTATTTCGACGCCAAGAAGAAACTCTTCCTCAGGCAGGGCGGGTCCGACGCAGTGATCCTCAACCGGGATGATCCCCGGGTCTGGAGTCTTTCCCGGGAATCCGCCGCCCGGGTTTACGCCTTCAGCCGGAAGAGACGGCCGGCCCGGGGCGCGGCGCTCGCCGGCGGCTGGATCGTCCTCCGCGACGGGAAAGAGGAGAGGCTGATCGGGACGTCCCACATCCCGCTTCCCGGGGCGCATAACCAGGAGAACGTGATGGCGGCGGCCCTCGTCGGGCATCTCTTCGGAGTGCCCGCGGCGGGCATCCGGCGCTCCGTGCTGAGCTTCAAGGCCCTGGAGCATCGGCTGGAAGACGTCCTGACCTATCGCGGGGTCCGTTTCGTCAACGATTCAAAAGCGACGACCGTGGACGCGACGCTCAAGGCCCTGGCGAGCTTCGACCGCAAAATCGTCCTCATCCTGGGCGGCCGGGACAAGGGCGCGGACTTCACACTCCTGCGCCGGGCCGTCAGGTCTCGGGCGAGGTCCGTCGTCCTCATCGGCGAGGCCGCCGGCAAAATCGAGGCCGCCCTCCGGGGGACCGTCCCGCTGGCGAGCGCCTCGACTTACCGGGAGGCCGTGCGCCTGGGCTTTGAAAAGGCCCGGGCCGGGGACGTCGTCCTTCTCGCCCCGGCCTGCACGAGCTGGGACATGTTCAAGAACTTCGAGCAGAGGGGCCGGACGTTCAAGAGCGAAGTCCGAAGGCTGGCCGGACGGGACGGGAGGAAGGGAAGCTAGGTCCATGCGCGCATACAGGCGAATCGGCTTCGACATCCCGCTCTTCCTGGTCGCCCTGGCCCTGGTCGCGGTCGGCGTGATCATGGTTTTCAGCTCCTCGGGATACGTGGCCGAAGAAACACACCATCAGATGGCCTACTATTTGATCCAGCAGCTCGTCGGCGCCGCGGCCGGCTTTCTCCTGATCGTCCTCCTCCTTTCGATCAGAAAGTCCTTTTACCTGCACCCGCTCTTCATCTACGGGCTCTTGGGCGTCTCCGCTTTTCTCCTGACGCTCTGCCTGGCCATGCCCACCGTGGCCCACACCAACCGCTGGGTCATATTCTTCGGTTTCCGGTTCCAGCCGTCGGAGCTGGCCAAGCTCAGCCTGATCCTCTTTTTCGCGTGGTACTGCGAGAGCCGGAAGGACCGGCTGAACGAGTGGAAGACCCTGGCGCTTCCCCTCGGCGTCCTCATCGCCACGGTGTTTCTCGTATTGATGGAGCCCGATTTCGGCACGGCCATCGTCCTGGCAGGAATGGCTTGCCTGATGCTGTATATCGGCGGTGTCAAAATTAAAAACTTCCTCGTCCTGGGCGCGGCCTTCCTCATCCTGTTCACCCTGTTCCTCTTCTCCGCCCCCTACCGGATGAGCCGGGTCCAGGGCTTTTTCACGCAGTCCAAGGATCCCCTGGGCAGCTACTACCAGGTGGACCAGTCGAAAATCGCCGTCGGGGCCGGCGGGCTCGTCGGCGTCGGCCTCGGCCAAAGCACCCAGAAGCTCTATTTTCTCCCCTTCGCCCACACCGATTTCATCTACGCCATCCTCGGCGAGGAAACCGGGCTCGCGGGGACGGTCCTGACCCTCGCCCTGTATCTCATGTTCCTTTGGAGGGGCATCCGGATCTCGCTCGGGGCGCCCGACCCGATCCACAGGATGATCGCGGCCGGCGTCACGTTCGCAGTCGTCGCCCAGGCGCTCATGAACATCACGATCGTTTTGGGGCTCGGGCCGACCAAGGGGATTCCCCTGCCGCTCATTTCCTACGGCCGGTCGTCCCTGGTCTGCAGCCTTGCCGCCGTGGGCCTGCTCCTCCATATCAGCAAAATCCGCGGCGAAAACGGAGCCGAGGTGGGGAAATGAGCGGACGCCGGGTCATCATCAGCGGGGGCGGCACGGGCGGGCACCTCTACCCCGCCCTCGTCGTCGGCCGCAAGCTCCAGGACTTGGACCGGACGATCGAGCTCACCTACGTCGGGACCCACCGCGACGTCGAAAAGAAGATCATGGACGACCACGGGGTCCAGTTCATCCCCATCAAGATCGAGGGATTGAAGGGGCGGGGATTCAAGAGCCTGAAATCCATGGCCGTGCTTTCCGTGGCCTTCGGGCAATCGCTCGCCATTCTGCGGCGGACCAGGCCCCGGCTGGTCATCGGCGTCGGCGGATTCAGCTCCGGCCCCATCGTCCTGCTGGCGTCGTGGCTCGGCATCCCAACGCTCATCATGGAGCAGAACGCCCGTCCGGGATTCACCAACCGGCTGCTCGGCCGGTGGGTCCGCAAGGCGGTCGTCGCCTTCCCGAGCTCCCTCCCCTATTTCAAGGGCAAGGGCGTCTGTCTCGGCAACCCGGTCCGGGAAGAATTCTACGCACTTCGAGCGAAGCCAAGGGTCCAGGGACTCTCGGTGCTGGTTTTCGGCGGCAGTCAGGGCTCCCGCTTCCTCAACGAAAAAATGACGGCGGCCCTTCCCCTCCTCGCCCCGACCAGGGACGGGTTCCGTATCACGCATCAAACCGGGACCAAGGACCTGGAGTGGGTGACGGCGAGATACCGGGCTTCCCGCTGCGAAGAGCGGGCCGAGGTCGTTCCCTACATTACGGACATGCCCGGCGCATTCGGCCGGACCGACCTCGTCGTCAGCCGCGCCGGGGCGACGACCCTGGCCGAGATCATGGCCGCGCGCAAAGCCGCGATCCTGGTCCCCTTCGCCGGGGCGGCCGAAGACCACCAGACGCTCAATGCCCGCGAGCTCGAGGCCGTCGGCGGGGCCGAGGTCATCCCCGAGCTCCGGCTGACGCCGGAAGTCCTGGCCGGCCGGCTTTTCCATTTCATGAACAGCCCGGCGGATCTCAACGCCATGGAAAAGAAACTGGCCGCTCTCGGGATCGAAAACCCGGCCGAAAAAATCGCCGGCCTCTGCCTCTCCCTCATGTCGGGGAACGGCCAGGAGCAGCGCTCATGACGAAAAAAGGCTACCGCAAGCTCAACCACATCCACATGGTCGGCATCGGCGGGACCGGCATGAACGGGATCGCCGAGGTCCTCCTCAACCTGGGCTACAAGGTCTCGGGCTCCGACCTCCAGGAAAACGAAGCCACCCAGCGGCTGGCCCGGCTGGGCGCCGACATCGCCATCGGACACAAGGCCGAGAACCTCAAAGCGGCGGACGTCGTCGTCATCTCCTCGGCGGTCCGCGAGGACAACGTCGAGGTCCAGAGGGCCCGGGCCCGCCTGATCCCGGTCATCCCCCGGGCGGAGATGCTGGCCGAGCTCATGCGCATGAAATACGGCATCGCCGTGGCCGGATCCCACGGCAAGACGACGACGACCTCCATGACGGCTCTGGTCCTCGAGGCGGGCGGGTTCGACCCGACCATTATCGTCGGCGGACGCCTGAACACGATCGGCGCCAACGCCAAGCTCGGCGCGGGGGACTTCATCGTCGCCGAGGCGGACGAGAGCGATCGGTCCTTCCTCTTCCTGTCCCCTTTCATCGCCGTCCTGACGAACATCGACGAGGAGCACCTGGACCAGTACCAGAGCCTCGACGACATCAAGAAGACTTTCGTCAACTTCGCCAACAAGGTGCCCTTCTACTGTCCCGTGATCCTCTGCCTCGACGACCCGAACCTCCAGGGCATCATCCCGGCGATCGAGCGGAAAGTCATCACCTACGGCTACTCGGCCCAATCCGACATCTACGCCCGCGACTTCGAATTCGAGGGGTTCCGAAGTTCCTCGGTGCTCTTCCATAAAGGCAAAAAGCTCGGCGAACTCAGGCTCCAGGTCCCGGGCGCGCACAACATCCTCAACGCCATGGCCGCCATCGCCGTCGGCCTCGACCTCGAGATGCCGGCCGGAACGATCCTCGAGGCCCTGGCGGGCTACACAGGAACGGGCCGCCGGTTCGAGCACCGGAAAACCGTCCGGGACATCATGATCATCGAGGACTACGCCCATCACCCGACCGAGATCCGGGCCACCCTCGAGGCCGCGAGGCGCGGCTGGACCCGCCGGGTCGTGGCCGTCTTCCAGCCCCACCGCTACACCCGTCTCTCCAAGCTCATGACCCAGTTCGCCACGTCCTTCAACCAGGCCGACGTGCTCATCGTGACCGAGATCTATCCTGCGGGCGAAGACCCCATCCCGGGGGCGACGGGGGAAGCCCTCTTCGACGAGATCCGGCAGTTCGGGCACCGGCATGCCTGCTTCGAACCCGACCTCAAGAGAATCCCCGCCCTTCTCGAAAAGATCACGGCCCCGAACGACATGGTCATCATCCTCGGGGCGGGCAACGTCAACCGGATCATCCCGGAGATCATTGACAGGCTGGAGGCCCGGACCTAAAATGGCCACGCTCATCGACCACGGGACCGGCGGACGGGGGATCTCCTTCGCCGACCAGCCGCTGGTCTTTCAGCGGAAGCGCCGGGCCAAGGCCCTCAAGGGCAGCCTCAAGAGGCGATCTCTCCGGATGGCGCACGTCCTGGCGATGTTCGCCCTCCTGGCCGGCTTCTTTTTCGCCCTCGACCGGGCCTATCTCTTCCTGATCTCATGGGACGACCTGACGATCCGGAAAATCGAGCTCCGGTGCGGCCGGGCGTCTGTGAGGCAGGACCTCGAGCGGTTCTTCAAGGTCCGGCCGCTCGGCAACATCCTGCTCTGCGACCTCCCGGCCCTCCGGACGGCGATCAAGGCGCATCCGTGGATCGAGGACGTGCGGATCCAGAAAATTTTCCCAGCGACCCTCAAGATCGAAGTCGTGGAGCGGGTCCCCTTCGCCCTGCTCGACAAAGGCGGGCTGGCCCTCGTCGATAAGGACGGGCTGGTGCTCGAGGCCCCGGCGGCCGCGGACGCGTGGGCCTGCCCCGTCGTCCGGGACGAGGGCGCCTTCCGCGACCGTTACCCGGAAAAGTGGCAGGCCGCCCGGGCCTGCCTCGAGGACCTGACGCCCGCCGAGAGGGCGCGGCTCCTGTCCATCGAATGCTCCGATGACGGGCGGATCACGCTCGAATTCCGGGACGACCCGACCCGGCTCATCGTGGACGGCCCGCCCGTCCGGGACAAGCTCGACCGCTTCGCCGCCTGCCGCGAGGACCTGGAAGGCCGGTTCGGGCCCCTCGAATACGCGGACCTCAGGCTCGAGGACCGGATCATCGTCCGGCCCCAGGATCCGGCGCCCGCGAACCCGCCGCAGTCCAAGTCTCAAAAGGAGGCCGACTAATGGCCAAAAGCAGCTACGTCACCGGCTTCGACATCGGGACGAGAAAGGTCGTCGCCATCATCGGGGAGATCACCGATGAGCGGAAGATCGAGATCATCGGGATCGGTACCACGGACTCCCGCGGCCTCCGCAAGGGCGTCGTCGTGGACCTCGACGCGACGACCGTGGCCATCAAGAAGGCCCAGGAGGAAGCGGAGCTCATGGCCGGGGTCGAGATCGGCTCGGCGTTCTTCGGGATCTCCGGCGCCCACATCAAAAGCTTCAACAGCCGGGGAGTCGTCGCCGCCTCCGGAAAAAACCGGGAGATCACCCGCGAGGACGTGAAACGGGTCGTCGACCAGTCCAAGGCCATCCCCATCCCCCCCGACCGGACGATCATCCACATCATCCCGCAGGAGTTCATCGTCGACGACCAGGATGGTATCAAGGACCCGGCCGGCATGAGCGGCATCAAGCTCGAGGTCAATGTCCACATCATCACCGCCGCGCTGACCTCCATCCAGAACCTTAAGAGCTGCATCGAGCGGGCCGGGATCGGCATCGAGGAGATCGTCCTGAACCAGATCGCGACAGCCTACTCGATCCTGACCCACGACGAGCGGGAGCTCGGCGTCGGCCTCATCGACATCGGCGCCGGAACGACGGAGGTGGCCATCTTCGAGCGGGGCAGCCTGTGGTACACCTCGACCATCCCCATCGGCGGGGACAACTTCACCAACGATATCGCCGTCGGCCTCCGGACGCCCATCCCCGAGGCCGAGAAGATCAAGAAGAAATACGGCTGCGTCGCCGGCCCGCTCGTCGAGGAGCAGGAGACGATCGAGGTGCCCTCGGTCGGCAAGGGCCGCAAGCCGCGGGTCCTGTCGCGCCAGCTCCTGGCCGACATCATCCAGCCGCGGGCCGAGGAGATCTTCCGGCTCGTGGACTCCGACATCAAGCGGATGGGTTACGACAAATCCCTGAACTCCGGAATCGTCCTGACGGGCGGCACGGCCCTGCTCGAGGGCCTCGAAGAGGTCGCCGAGGAGATCTTCGACCTGCCGGTGCGGCGGGGCGACCCGAGCGGCGTCGGCGGCTTGGTCGACAGGGTTTCGACGCCGGATTTCGCGACATCGGTGGGACTCACCCTTTACGGTTTTCATACCTGGCAGGGCAAGGGCCTGTCCAGGGACAGAAAAAAAGGCGGTTGGGCCAAGTTCAAAGACTGGTTCAAGGAAGGATAAGGAGGCCATCATGAGTGACGACGGAAGCAGACTGAAATTTCACCTGGTCGAGGACCACATCGGGGCTAAAATCAAGGTCGTCGGGCTGGGCGGGGGGGGCGGGAACGCCGTGAACCGCATGATCGACCACGGGGTCCAGGGCGTCGAGTTCATCGCCGTCAATACGGACCTGCAGGCCCTCAACAGCAACCGGGCCCGGCTCAAGATCCAGATCGGCAATCAGCTGACCAAGGGCCTCGGCTCGGGCGGCCGGCCGGAGGTCGGCAAGCAAGCCGCCATGGAGGACACCGAGCGGCTCATCGAACTCCTCCAGGGCGCCGACATGGTCTTCCTCACGGCCGGCCTGGGAGGCGGCACGGGCACGGGATCGACGCCGATCATCGCCAACCTGGCCGCCGAGATGGACATGCTCGTGATCGCCATCGTCACCCTGCCCTTCGAGTTCGAGGGCCGGGTGCGGGCCAAGCAGGCCGAGGAAGGTCTCCGGGAGCTGAAGTCGGCCGTGGATACGGTCATCGCCATCCCCAACGAGCGGCTCCTCCAGACGGTCAACCTCAATACGTCCATCCAGGACGCTTTCCGCATGGCCGACGACGTCCTGCGCCAGGCGGCCCAGGGCATCTCCGACCTCATCACCAAGCCCGGGCTGATCAACCTGGACTTCGCCGACGTCAAGTCCGTCATGAAGGGCATGGGCGTCGCGTTCATGGGCACCGGCCTCGCTTCGGGCGAGAACCGGGCCGTCGACGCCGCCCAAAAAGCCATTTCCAGCCCGCTCCTCGTGGACACGTCTATCGAGGGCGCCCACGGCGTCCTGATCAATATCACCGGCGGCCGCGACATGACGCTGCACGAGGTTTCCAAGGCCTCCCAACTCATCCACAGCCTGGCCGACCCCGAAGCCAACATCATTTTCGGCACGGTCATCGACGAAAGCATGAAGGACACCGTCAAGGTGACGGTGATCGCGACCGGCTTCGAGGAGACCGATATGAAATCGCTCGGTCCGGTCGAGCCGCCCGCCCGGACGCCGGCGCGCAAGACGCCCCCCCCCTTCCCTGTCCAGCAGGACACACCGACCTACATCTTCGAACCCAAGGGCGGCCCCCCGGTCTGGGAGCCTGGATTCAGCGACAAGCAGTGGGATTCCTACGAAACGCCGTCCTTCATCCGGAGGACCAAGCATTCGTCATTGAGAAAAACGCCTCATGATATTGGCTGATTGCGTCGTCGCCGGCTGCCGGGAGCTCCTGACCTGCCGGGGTCCTGTGCCCAAGCGGAAGGAGGCCCTCCGTGACCTCGGCGTTATCGAGAACGGCTGGGTCGCCTCCGATGGCGGGAGGATCGTCTTCGTCGGGACCGAGCGTGAGTTTCGGGAGGAGGTCCGCGTCGCGGCCGGCGCCGAATGGATCGACGGCAGCGGACTGGTGGCGTGTCCGGGATTCGTCGATTCCCACACCCACCTCCCATTCGCCGGCAACAGGGAGAAAGAATTCGGCCTGAGGCTCCAGGGCTGGAGCTACCAGCAGCTCGCCGCCGCCGGCATGGGCATCCAGACGACGGTCAAAGCCACGCGGGCCGCGACCGCCGGGGAACTGCGCGCCCTCTGCCTCCGGCGGCTCGACGACATGCTTCTTACCGGCACGACGACCGCCGAAGCCAAGAGCGGCTATGGGTTGAACATCGACGACGAGATCAAGCAGCTCGAGGTCCTGAAGGACCTCGGCCCTCTCCATCCCGTGGACATCGTCCCCACGTTCATGGGCGCCCATGAGGTCCCGCCGGAGTTCCGCGACCGCAGGGACGACTACATCCGGCTTCTCATCGAGACCCTCGTTCCCGAGGTGAAACGGCGGAACCTGGCGGAATTTTTCGACGTCTTCTGCGAGCCCGGGGTTTTTTCCCTGGACGAAACGGCCGCGCTCGTCCGGGCGGCCAAGGAGGCGGGCTTCAAGATCAAGATCCACGCCGACGAGTTCGTCACCATCGGAGGCGCCGAGCTCGCAGCCAACCTGGGAGCGGTCTCGGCGGAACACCTGATCAGCATTTCGGAGGCGGGGATCCAGAAGCTCGCCGTGAGCGGGACCGCGGCCATCCTGTTGCCCGGCGTTTCGTTCTTTCTCATGATGGATAAGCGGGCCCCGGCCCGCCGGCTCGTCGACGCCGGCGCGGCCGTCGCCCTGGCCAGCGATTTCAATCCCGGAAGCTCCCACCTCAGCTCCATGCTTTTCGTCCTCCAGCTGGGGGTATTCACCCTCGGGCTGGGCGTCGAAGAGGCCGTCAATGCCTGCACGGCCAACGCTGCTTATGCCATCGACCGTCACCACGAGGTGGGAACGCTCGAGCCGGGGAAAAGGATGGACCTCCTCCTTCTGGACATTTCGAATTATATCTCCCTCGTTTACCGCTTGGGCCCCAACCCGGTCCGCCATGTCCTCAAGGGCGGGAAGGTCGTCGTCAAAGACGGCCGAAGGGTGGAAGCCGCGAGATGAACGGCCGGAGGGGTCAGTCCCCTTCCGGTTTCAAATCGAGAAGGAAAAGGCCGGAGGCCTCGTCCCTCTTTCTACCGATCTCATCAAAAAACCGCGTGAGGGTGATCTCGCAGGTGGCCGACACGACGGCCTCCCGGAGATGCCCGCCCCGGACCCCGAACGCGCCGCCCCCCAGGGCGATGTGGCAGTGGAGGAACGGCTGGCTGTTAAGGACCGAGACGTTGCCGTAGAGAGAGATGATCTCGCAGGGCTCCTGGACGAGGAGAACCCTGTAGTCCTTGGCCTCCCCGTCGAACCAGCCGAGCTCGGCTTCGCGGACCGCGCCGAGCCCGTTCAGAAATCCGGCCGTGATTTTATCCTGTTCACAGAGGGACCGGAGCGACTCGATGATCTTTTCCCCGGCATCCAGACGGATGAAATAGGTCGGGCCGAAGACGAAATATTTCATGCCCTATCCGTGCAAGGAAGCTTTATGATCAGGCAACCCCCGCTTTCTCCTTCTTATCCCTGGAGGCCATCGCCAGTCCCACGAGGATCATGATGATGCCTATCGCACCGACACAATAAACCAGCCATCGGATGACCCCAACCGACGTCGCCAGCAAGAAATACCGGGCGAAGCCCGCTGCCAGGGCGAGGCCGATCCCGACCATCGACAGCTTGATCCCCTGGCGACTGGTCCTCCAGAAAAAGTAGGCCGGGATCCCGATGATGATGATCAAAAGCCCGCCCATGGCATTCTTGAATTGGCCGATCAGAGCGCTGATGGCCACGTATATGGCCGCCATGACAAAGATCACCGGCGTCACGGGATAGCCCCAGGTTTTATAGGGCCGCTCGAGGTCCGGCCTTTTCTTGCGCAGGACGATGACCGACGCAACAGTCATGCCGAAGAAGATCCATTCACCGAAGATGACGTAGGTGAAGAGCTGGTTGAAGGTCCCGGTCAGGGTCAGGAGGATACTCCAGAACGTGATGGCCATGATCGAGACATGGGGGGTCAGGAATTTGGGATGACACTCGGCGATTTTTTTGAAGAACATGCCGTCGCGGGCCATGGCGAAATAGACGCGCGGCGACGTCAGCATGTTCTGGTTGGCCGCGCCGAGGATGGAAAAGAGGATGAGGAAGGTGATGAGCGAGGCCATGAAGGGTCCGCTGACGATCTGCATGACGTCGAGGGCGACGCGGCCTTCGGACGCGGCGATCTTGCCGACCGGCAGGATGTAAAGGTAGGCGAGGTTGGCCAGAACATAGAGGACGATGACGGAGATGGTGCCGATGAGGATGCCGAGGGGCAGGTTCCGCTTCGGGTTCTTGACCTCGCCGGCGCTGTAGGTCGCCGCCTCCCAGCCCTTGTAGGCCCAGAGCGAGGCGACGAGGCCGACCCCGAACGCGCCGAGGAGCGGCAGGTTGAACGGGCCGGAGCTGGGTTCGACGAAATTCTTGACGTTCCCGTGGCCCTTGGTGAAGAAGAAGACGGCCACGACGATGATGCCGATGGCGGCCGTCTTGAGGTAGGTCGTCCAGTTTTGGAGCCGGGAGCCCCAGCGAAGGCCGACATAATTGACGATTCCGAGGAAAACGACGAAGGCGGCGGCGATGAGCTTCTTCACGAGCGGGGTCATCTCGACGAACCGCGGCAGGATGTTATGGGAGAAGGCGACGGCGAGCGTCGCGATCGAGCCCGAGTCGATGACCAGGAACAGCGTCCAGCCGAACAGGAACGAGAGCAGCGGCCCGTAGGCTTCCCTCAGGTAGATATAGATCCCGCCGGCTTCGGGCATGGCCGCCCCGAGCTCGGCGAAGGCCACGGCGCCGAAGAAGCTGAACATGCCGCCGACCACCCAGACGGCGAGCATGAGGACGGGGGCGGGCACGGCCGCGGCGATCTCGGACGGGGACAGAAAGATGCCCGAGCCGACGACGCCGCCGATGACGATCATGATAACGTCCCAGAGGGTTAGGATCCGCGGCAGGCCGATCTTCGTCTTATCGACGGGCTGACAGACCTTGACGTTTTGTTCCATGGTTTCTCCTTAAAAGGGTTTTTCCGGAAGGGCGGAGGAGCGGGAATGGGAAGACCGGGTCCGCGTCTCTGATGGGCGCATGAGGCTCCGATTCTAGCAGGAATTATGGTGACACACAACTAAATACCTTAATTAGGAGCCTCTGCCAATTTCGGTAATTAGTTGTGTGTCACCATAATAATCACCGGAATTTGTCCATCATCCGGTATTGGATGGCCTCGGAAACGTGGACGGTCGAGATGTCGTCGACCCCCTCGAGGTCGGCGATCGTCCGCGCCACCTTGAGCACCCGGTCGTAGGCCCTAGCGCTGAAGCCGAGCCGGGTCACGGCCATTTCGAGAATTCTCTCGGCTTCCTCCGGGATCGCGCAGTGCCGCTTGATGTCGCGCGGCCCCATACGCGCGTTGGCGTAAATCTTCCGCCCCTTGAAGCGGGCCAACTGCTTCTCCCGCGCCGCCGTCACTCTCGCCCTGATCGACGCCGAGTTCTCGGCGGGCTCCCGCGAAACGATGTCCCGGAACTTGACCTCCGGGACCTCGACCTGTATATCGATCCGGTCGAGAAGCGGTCCCGAGATCTTCGAATAATAGCGGGCCTTCTCGCTCTCGGTGCACCCGCCCTTCGATCCGGCCATGCCGCGAAAAACGTCTTCGCAGGGATTCATGGCCGCCACCAGCATGAAGGCGGACGGAAAGACGGCGCTCATCGCGGACCGGGAGACCGTGACCCGGCCGTCCTCGATGGGATGCCGCAGGTCCTCGAGGACGCGCCGCCGGAACTCGGGCAGCTCGTCGAGAAACAGGACTCCGCGGTGGGCCAGGCTCACTTCCCCCGGCCTCGGGACGAGCCCGCCGCCGATCAGGGCCGGGTCGGTGATCGTGTGGTGCGGGGCCCGGAACGGCCGGCGGCTGACGGCGCCGGTGTCCTGGAGGAGGCCGGCGGCGCTCCAGACCTGGGTCACCTCGATCATCTCATCGAAAGTCATCTGAGGCAGGATGGTCGGCAGGCGCCGCGCCAGCATGGTCTTGCCGGCTCCGGGGGGGCCGATGAGGAGGACGTTGTGGGCCCCGGCCGCGGCCACCTCGAGGGCCCGCTTGACATGATACTGTCCCTTGACCTCGTCGAAGTCCAGCGCTTCCGGCGCGGCGGCCACCAGGTCGTCCAGAGAAAAGCGGCATGGGGTGAACTCGCCGGGCGCGGTGAGCAGCCGGACGACCTGGACCAGGTTGTCGAGCCCGAAGACCGGCAGGTCCCGCACGAGTCCCGCCTCCCTCGCGTTGGCCTTGGGAACCACGATCCCCTGGAAGCCCAGCCTCTCGGCCATCAGGGCGATCGGTAGGATGCCGCGCGCCGGCTTCAGACGGCCGTCGAGAGCCAATTCGCCGATGAACAGGAAATCCCGGAGCCGGTCGCCGGGGACGACGTCGAGGTAGGCGAGAAATCCGAGGGCGATCGGGAGGTCGAACGCGGAGCCCTCTTTCCGGCGGTCGGCGGGGGCCAGGTTGATGGTGACCTTCCGGGCCTCGATGTCCCAGCCGCAGTTCTTGAGCGCGGCCCGGACCCTCTCCTTGCTCTCCCGGACGGCCGGGTCGGGAAGCCCGACCGTGACGAACGCCGGCAGCCCGGCGGAGATGTCCACCTCGACATCGACGGGATAGCCCTCGATGCCGAGAAGCGCCGCGCTTGAGATTTTGAACAGCATCCGTCCCCAGGATAAAGACGCCGCGGCGGCTGGATTTTTTCACGGAGGGGAAAACCGCGGGCGAAGGACGGCGCTTATTTCGCCTTTTCGCTGTAGGACCGGGAGATCTTTTCGAGCTCCTCCTCGATGTCTTTTTGGGACTTGACCTTGATCTTGGTGACCTGGATGGGGTCCGCCTGGCCGGGAGGCACGAAGTCGACGTTGTCCTTGGGCGATGGCTTGACGTCTTTGAGGTTCTCGATCTCTCTGTCGTTCAGGTCTTCGTGGCTCTTCCCCTCGCGGGGCTTCTCGCCGAAAATCTTTTCCCGGACTGCGGGGACGGTCAGCTTGGAGATCTCGCGGAGCGTCTCGAAAACGCCCACCCCGTTAATAGCCACGGCCTCGACATAGGGACATTTCCGGGGGTTCAAGAGGTTATTGAAAGTCTCGACGGGGATCAGATAATTGAGGTCCCGCTTGTTATATTGAAAAACGAGAGGGATCTTATTGAGGTCGATGTCGTGCTGCAGGCAGTTGCGACGGAGGCCGTCGAAATTCTCCAGGTTGGCGTCGAGGAGGGGGATTTGGGAGTCGGCAACGAAAATGATGCCGTCCGTGCCCTTGAGGACGCTTTTCCGCGACGCTTCGTAAAAAACCTGGCCGGGGACCGTCATGAGCTGGAAATGGACCTTGAACTCGCCGATCATGCCGGCCTTGATGGGCAGCAGGTCGAAGAAATACGTCCGCTCGGTGTCCGTTTCGAGACAAACCAGCTCGCCGCGGTAGGCGGGGTCGAGCTTGAAATAGATGTAGCGGAGGTTGGTCGTTTTGCCGCTCAGGCCCGGGCCGTAGTAGACGATCTTGACGGCCAAATTCTTGGTCGCAAAGTTGACAACGGCCATAGCCTAAATACACCTCAAGAGACGTCCATGTTTAACATACTCAAGGCCCGAAGTCAATCGCCTCCCAGGGAGATAGCGGTCCTGCCATGCCATTTGGTTTTAGTCGTCCCGGGAGTTTCGGAGTACGCCCCTCCGGTCGGACGAGGTTGCCAGGGCGGCCTGCCCTGTGTTAAGAAATAGAAGATCATCCGCCCGGATGAGCCCTCGTCCGGATTCGGAATAGGAAAGGATCGTTCATGAGCGATATCAGGCAACGGACAAGGGTGGCCGTCATCGGGGGGAGCCGGCCCGGCCGGGCCGCGCTCGACCAAGCCTTCGAAGTCGGGCGGCTGCTCGGCGAGCGGGGGGCCGTGCTCGTATGCGGCGGCCTCGGCGGGGTCATGGAGGCCGCGGCCCGGGGCGCCCGCGCCGCGGGCGGCCTGACCGTCGGAATCCTGCCCGGCGCCGACGTCGGGGACGCCAACCCTTCGATCGACATCCCCGTCGCGACGGGCCTCGGCTACACCCGGAATTCCCTCGTCGTGATGAACGCGGACGCGGTCATCGCCGTGGATGGAGAATACGGGACCCTCTCCGAGATCGCCTATGGCCTCATTTACGGCATAAAGGTCATCGGCCTCGGGACCTGGGACGTCAAGGGGGTCGTGACGGCCCGAGACCCCGGGGAGGCGGTCGAGCTGGCCCTCGGCTGACCGTTATCATCATGCAGAACTACAAGCTCGTCCTTGCCTATGACGGCACTGATTTCCGGGGATGGCAGCGCCAGCCCGAGGAGCGGACCGTCCAGGGTGCCGTCGAGGAAGCGATCTTCAAAATCACCAGGAAAAAAACCACGGTCCACGGCGCCGGACGGACGGACGCGGGTGTCCATGCCCTGGCCCAGGCGGCCAATTTCGGGAGTGCGACGCGGCTCGCCGACGGCGACCTCTTCCGGGCCCTCAACGCTGTCCTGCCATGGGACGTCCGGATCATCAGCCTGGAGAAAGCACAGCCGGATTTTCACGCCCGCAAGTGCGCCAGATCCAAGGTATATCAATACCGGATCGTCCGCTCCCGGCAGGTCAGCCCTTTCGACTTTCGTTACGCCCTTCACTGGCCCTACCCGCTTGATCCCCGGGCCATGAGGGCCGCCGCTCCCCTCTTCATCCGCCGCGCCGACTTCACCGCCTTCTCCTCGAACCGGGAGCGGGATCCCGTGAGGGCCGTCCGGCGCTCGGAGATCCGGAAAAAGGGGGACGAGGTCGTCTACACTATCGAAGCCAAAGGCTTTCTCCGCTATATGGTCCGGACAATCGTCGGGACACTCCTCGAGGTCGGGTCGGGGAAAATGAGTCCGGAAGACGTAGAGGAAATTTTCCGGCGAAAGGAACGGTTGCTCGCCGGCCCCACGGCCCCGGCCAAGGGGCTCTGCCTCATCCGCGTGGACTACTGATCGAGGACGAGGCCCATCAGGTAGGCGTCTTCGTCGGGGTTCGTATAATAGTTCTTCCGCGTGCCCAGGATATCGAACCCCAGTTTCTTGTACAGCGTTACGGCGGCGGCGTTCGACAGCCGGACCTCGAGGGTCATGAACGTGGCCCCGTTCTTGCGAACCTTCTCGATGACGTGACGCATGAGCGCCTCCCCTATCCCCTTCCCGCGGAAATCGGGGTGGACGGCGATGTTGTTGACCTGGACGTCCTCGCGGATGTGCCAGTAAATGATGTATCCGATGACCTTGTCCGAGGGTTTCCGGACGACGACCAAAGGAAAGGACACCGGCGTGTTTTGGATCTCCCCGAGAAAAGTGCTGTCGCTCCAGGGATTGGAAAAGGAAAGCGCCTCGATCGTGCGGACGGCGGGAAGATCGTCCTCTTTCATCCGGCGGATAAAGAAGCGTCCGTCGTCCGGGCTCACGCGGTTTTTTTCTCCTCGGCCTGGGACTTGCGGAAATAAAGGGGCTCGAGGTCACGGGCCGCGACACCCCGGCCTTCAAGGAGGGCCCGGTGGCCGAGCCGTCCAATTTCGGCGGCAATAAAAGGCGAGCGGCGCGGAAAGCGGGCCTTGTCTCGGAGATAAGTCAGCAGTTTCTCCCGGTAGAGGGCGAGGCCGTTCCCGAGGAAGGAGGTGACGCGGTGAACCGGCAGCCGGGCGAAAAACGCGTCCGGGTCGTACGCCCCCTGGGGGATGGCCTCGACGAGCCGCCCGGACCGGACCTCGAAGAGGGCGGCGTAGATCTCGCCCCGTTTCGCGTCCAGGATGGGGCAGGCCAGGCGCACCGGGGGGGCCGCGACCTTCGAAGCCAGCGCTTCCAGCGTGGAGACCGGGGCGACCATTTTTCCGGAGGCGAAGGCCAGGGACTTGACCGCGGTGACGCCGATGCGGATGCCCGTGAAGGAGCCGGGGCCGGCGGCCACGGCAAAGGCGTCGACCGCCTGGATTTCGAGATTATTGGCCTGCAGAATGAGATCGACCGACCGCAGGAGCCGGGCCGAATGGGTCGACGGCGACTCGAGATCGAACTCCCCGAGGACGTCCCCGTCCCGGAGCAGGGCCACGGAGCCGCTGGGGGTCGTCGTATCGACCGCGAGAATAAGCATCTTGTCAGAGCTTGCCGGCCACGGCCCGCCCGATGTCCAAGCTCGTCGAGGAGCCGCCCATGTCGTAGGTCCGGACCTGGCCTTCCTTGATAACGGCCGCGACCGCCTCTTCGATCACGGCGGCCTTGGCGGTCTCGCCGATCCATTCGAGCATCATCTTCGCGGCGAGGATGGTCGCGATCGGATTGACCTTGTACATGCCCGAGTATTTCGGGGCCGAGCCATGGGTGGGTTCGAAGACCCCGTACGAATCGCCGATATTGCCGCTGCAGGCGAACCCCAGCCCCCCGACGAGCTGGGCGGCCAGGTCCGAGATGATGTCGCCGAAGAGATTTTCGGCGACGAGGACGTCGTAGTCGTGCGGGTTCTTGAGGAGCCACATGCAGATGGCGTCCACGTTCGCGTCCCAGAACTTGATGTCCGGGTAGGACTTGGCGACCCCGCGAGCCGTGTCGAGCATCAGGCCGCCGGTTTCGCGGAGGACGTTCGGCTTTTCGATGAGCGTCACGGATTTCCGGTGGGACTTGCGGGCGAACTCGAAGGCGGCCTTGACGATCCGGGCGCAGGCCCCCTTGGTCATGATCCGGGTCGATACGGCGATCTCGTCGGCCGGGACGTCCTTGAAGCGCTTCATCTTGGGGTTCGTCAGGAGGGCGTCGCGGACGACCCGGGGCAGGGGGAAAAACTCGACCCCGGCGTACATGCCTTCCGTGTTCTCGCGGAAGATGACCAGGTCGATCCCTTCCTTATAATTTAAGGGATTCCCGGCATACGCCTTGCAGGGGCGGAGGTTCTGGTAGAGGTCGAACTCCTGACGCAAGCGGACGATGGGGCTGAAATACGACAACCCTTTCCCCCTGAGCTCGGGCGCGAGCTCCTTGGCCGCGTCCTCCTTAGGCTTGGAGGTGATGGCCCCGAACAGGCAGGCGTCGGTTTCTTTGAGGAGCTTGGTGGTCCGGTCGGGCAGGGCGTTTCCTTCGCGGCGCCAGAATTCCCAGCCGATGTCGCCGTAAATGTATTCGGCGTCGAGGCCGATCTTGTCAAGGACGATCATGGCCGACTCGACGACGTCCTTGCCGACCCCGTCGCCGGGGAGTATGGCGATCTTGTACTTGGGCATGGATAACTCCTTCCGTCAGGATTTGGGCGTGGCCGCCGCGGCGGACGACGCGGCGAGCTTTTTTTTCGTGTATTCGAGGAGCCCGCCGGCCTGAAGGATGCCGATGACGGACTCGGGGAGGGGCAGGAAGTGGAATGTCCCGTGCGGCGAGCGGATCTCGCCCGCGGCAAAGTCGATCTCGACTTCGTCACCTTTCTCCAGCGAAGCACAGGCTTCCTCGGACTGGACGACCGGGAGCCCCAAATTGATAGCGTTCCGGAAATAGATCCGGGCGAACGAGCGGGCCACGACGGCCTGGACGCCGGCGTATTTCAGGCAGGCCGCGGCCTGCTCGCGGGAGCTCCCGCAGCCGAAGTTCTTGCCGGCCACGATGACGTCGCCCGGCCGGACGTTCGCGGCAAATTCCGCGTCCAGGTCCTCGAGGGCGTGCCCGGCCATCTCCTCGGGCGGGAGGATCTGATAGGTGTAGCGACCGGGATAGAGGACGTCCGTGTTGACGTTGTCGCCGTATTTCCAGACTCGGCCTTTGCTCATAAGTATTTCCTCGGGTCGGCGATGACGCCTTCGACGGCGGAAGCGGCGGCGGTGGCCGGCGAGGCCAGGTAGATTTCGGAATCGCGGTGCCCCATGCGGCCCTGGAAATTCCGGTTCGAAGTGCTGACGCAGACCTCTCCAGCGGCCAGGATCCCCTCGTGGGCACCGAGGCAGGGGCCGCAGCCCGAGTTGAGGATGACGCAGCCGGCGTCGGCGAGGATGGCCAGAGTTCCGGATCGAAGCGCCTCGCGGTAGACTTCCCAGGAGGCCGGGATGACGAGCACCCGGACGCGGGGATGGATCTTCCGGCCCTTCATGATCCGGGCGGCCTCGTCCAGGTCTTCGAGCCGGCCGTTGGTGCAGGTCCCGATGAGGACCTGGTGGATGGCTTTCCCCTGGACCGCTCTCACGGGCTTCACGTTATCGACGGTGTGAGGGCAGGCCAGCTGGGGCTCGAGGGCTGAGAGGTCATAGCCGAGGACGCTCTCGAAGCGGGCGTCCGGGTCGGAGACGACGGCGCGGAAGGGCTCGCGGGCCCGCCCCTTGAGCCAGGCCAGGGTTTTTTCGTCGGGGGCGAAATAGCCGTTCTTAGCGCCCATCTCCGCCGACATGTTGGCCATGGTCAGCCGGGCCCCGATGCTGAAGTCGCCCGCGGCGGGGCCGGCGAATTCGACAGCCTTGTAGTTGGCCATTTCGGCGCCATGATCGCCGATGATCTTCAGGCTGACGTCCTTGGCGGACACGCCGGCAGGTAGACGGCCGATGAGATCGATCCGCATGGTCTCCGGGACGCGGAGCCAGATCTCGTCGGTCGCCCAGGTGCAGGCCGTCTCGGTCCGGCCGATGCCGGTGGCGAAGGCCCCGAGCGCGCCGTAGCTCGGCGTGTGGGAATCGCTGCCGACGATGACCTTCCCCGGCAGGGCGAACCCCTGTTCCGGGAGGACTTGGTGGCAGATGCCGGAGTTGATGTCGAAAAAGTTCGGGATCCCCTGCTCGGCCACGAATTCCCGTATGGATTTGTGGTTCTGGGCGTATTTTTCGTCCGATGCCGGGACGATGTGGTCGAGGACGATGACGATTTTCTGAGGGGCACGGACGTTCTTGACCCCGATCTTCTTGAATTCCTGGATAATGGCCGCGGAATTGTCGTGGGACAGGACGTAATCGGGGGAAACCGTGATGACTTCGCCCGCCTGGACGTCTTTTCCGGCCTTGAGCCCGAGGGTCTTCTCTGTCAGCGTCTTTCCCACGGACACCTCCTGGTCCTCCCATTTTATGGGGGTCATGAATTGTTGTCAACGATTTACCAAATGGTCAAGCGGGTCCTGTCCCGATCGGTTCGCATTATAAAAGGGGCTTTATCTAACCTTCCGCCGGTGATAAAGATATTAAGTGTAGGAAGATCCATGAGACGGCCATAGAAAATACCAGACTCGCCTATTTTCAAGAAACCAGACGGCCCCAAGTCGATGCCCGGGCGATGGAAAGATCCGCGGAATTGAGCATCGATCCGAGCGTGTTTTGGGAATTGGCCGGTCCTTATAAACAGAAACTTTATAACTTCATTCACAAATCCCTGTCCTTTTCCGAGGAGGCTGACGACGTGTTTCAGGAGACTCTCCTGCGGGGTTTGAAGTATTTCCATTCCTATAATAAGGAAAAGAGTTTCAACACCTGGCTTTTCGCGATTGCCCACAACGAGGTCAAAAGACACTTCAAAGACGCGCAACGCCGGAATTCGCTACCCCTTGAGGAACGGCTAATCGCCGCCGATGAACGGGTCCGTCCCGATCTGGTCCGTGAAGTCTACCGATTCGCCGGCGGGCTGAAACCGAAACACAAGGAAGTCTTCTTCCTTTTCTACGACAGCGGTTTCGGCATTTCCGAGATCTCCCGGATCACGGGCCTCAGGGAGGGGAACGTGAAGTTCATCCTGAACCGCGCCAGGCAAGCTCTGAAGGACCGTTATGGAGAGGAAAATGGAAAACCATGACCGTTTTGACGAGGAATTAGCGAGGCTGGTCCGGAGCGTCGAGCGCAATATTCCTCCGTCGGTCGAAGAAAGGGTTCGCGTGGCTGCTGAGGCTGCGCGGGCTTTTCCGCGGAAGCGTCATCTCCGCCGTCATCTCCTCGTCCTTACGTCCATGTCAGGGGCGGCGGTCGTTCTTTTGGCCATTCTGTTCATTATCCCATTGTTCCGGCACCGCGAGGCCACTCAGATCTCCGAAATCCGCACGGAATTCGAGATCGCGGATAAGAATATCAAGATTATCTTCGTCCAAAAACCGGATTTCCCGGATTTAGTGACCTCTTTTTGAAGGAGTAAGAAAAATGATTCGGAAACAATTTCTCTTGGGGTTGATCCTCTTATCGTGTCTTTGTCTGATTTGTGCGAATTCCGCGCTCTGTTATGCCGGCCAAGCCGATCAGGCACAGCCGGCTAAAACGGCTGCTCAAGAACCGGCCTCCAGAATGCCAGATCTCGTTATCAAGACGTACGCCCTCAAACACATCAAACCCGAGGAACTGCTGAAGGCCACCAGGATTTTTATCGAGGACGCGAGCTTTTCCGACAGTATGGTTACCATAAAAATCTGGAGTAGCCGGATTCCGAAATTCGAGGAAATGCTCAATAAGCTCGACGTAGAAAAGAAAACGATCCAATTCCAGATTTTCGCTATCCGCGCCTCCCGCGAGCGAGTGGAGGAGAAAAAGGACAAGGCGGGTCAGGAAACGTCCGCGGCCGACCTGACCAAGACCGGAGGAACAATAACGGCGAGACCCATCACCAGCATGGACTTTCCCGCAAAGTACACCGGAAAACTCGTCAGCCTGAAATTCAAGCAAACCGACATCAGGGATGTCATCCTTTACCTGGCAGAATCCGCAGGCCTGAATGTCATCTTTGACCCGGACATTCAGGGCACGGTCACGTGCGACCTAAAAGACATTCCTTGGGACCAAGCCCTCGACATGGTGCTCATGCAAAATAGAATGGGGAAGGTTATCGAAGGGAAGTTCATGAGGATCGGGTGGATCAGAGCCCTCAGCCCTGAAAAAAGTGAAGTGATCGAGAACAAGGAATTGAATAGGGTTCTGGACGAACTCAGAACCCTCTGGAATTTCAAAACCTATGAGGTTGACGGTCCGTCGTTCGTGACGGTGCGGGAAGACTCAGGACCGAACAATTTTAAGCTGGTCACCAATCGCCAGCTGAACGTGGTTGTTTCCAATGCTAAGGTTGTGGGGGAAGAACCCGGAAAAAGAAGTATCTCCATAGAACAGCTTAAACTCATAGGAATGGATCCTTATCGGAACACCATTGACTATGTTTATATCGACACGAAGGACGTTACCCTAAAAGAGAAGGGCTACCTCGTTGCGGGGGTCAGCGGCCTCGGCTCAGCCACCACTGCCCTCATCCTGGTGGTCAGCGCCGAGATCAAGTAAATAAAATGGGAAAATAAAATGGGGACGGTCCTGGTTTTCCCGTTCTGATCGAGCCAATAAAATGGGGACGGTCCTGGTTTTCCCGTTCTGATCGAGCCGATGCTTGCTTCGGCTAGTCAGGAAAAACCAGGACCGTCCCCATTTCCGGGCGGCCGGCGGGCTTACTCGAGCCAGACCTTGATGAGCGCACCCTCGTCGGTGATCTCGATGAGGGCCATGGGGCCGACCTTCTTCAGTTCGGCGAACAGCACCTTGAGATCGACGTCGCACCCGTGCTCCTTGAATTTCATGTCCTTGTCGTCGCTACATTTGATGAGCGCTTCGATGAGGGCCAGGGGTAGCGTAACCCGAACTTTGTCCTTGCCGGTCTTCGTGTCGGTGATGAAGACCTTGAACCATTTGACTTCCTTGCCCTCTTCATAGGCCGGGTTCTGCTTGACGGCCTTCTGGATGGCCTGGAAATCGTTGGCCCGTTCGGCCCTCAGCGCCGGAGCGGCCAGAAACGTGAGGGCGATGACCGCGATGATGGCGACAGCTGTCTTTTTCATAATTGATTCTCCTTTCTTTCCTTTATTCATTTGGTTGCGTGTCTATTCGATCCAGATCTCGATAATCGACCCGTCCTCGGCCTCGATCCGGATGAGCTTTTCCTTGGATTTGGCCAGGTCGTTCATGATCTTGTTGATGTCGTATCCCTTGCGCCGCATGGCGGCCTTATCTTCCTCGTCCATAGCGCCGAGGGCCAGGTCGGCGAGAGACCAGGGGATGTTGAGCGAGACCACGGGATCTTTCAGGCCCTTCTTCCAGACCCGGATCCTGAGGATACGGGGCTCGTCCTTAGGGGACCGCTGGTTTTCGAAGGACTTGAGGCTCTCGGGGGAGACGCGCAGGAGAGCGATCCGGGCCCGGTCCGTGAGCTCGGGATCCTTCTCCGTTCGGATAATCTGCTCGAGGACGGGCACCGCCTTGGACGCGACCGCCTTGTCCGGGACGAAACTCAGCTTATAGGCGGCGTAGTACCGGACCGTCCGGTTCGGATGCTCCAAGCGTCCTTCGAGCTCCTTCAAAGCCGCCCGGTCTCCCTTATCATAAAGGATGTAGGCTAGGTCGATGATCGAGCCCTCGGACTTCTCAACCAGGCTCGGGTTCGCGTCGCGGAGCTGAATGTAATCTTTATAAGCCGCGAGCGCGTCTTTCTCCCGGCCTTTGATCGAGCTCAGGCATTCCCCTTTATAGAAGACGGCCTGGCTGTAATAGGGACCCTTGGCGCCCGAGTCCATGATTTCCTGGAGCTTGTCGAGGGCGGCATCCCACTTCTTGTCGAAGATCAGGAGCTTGGCCTCCTGGAAGAGTTTTTCGTCCGTCGAAGCCTGGGGAAAGGCCCGGCCGGAGGCCGCGAATCCCAGCCCCAGCGCCAGGACGAGACAGATTGCCGGAATGATTTTTCTCATGTTAAACCCCATTTTGCAGTTCTTTCTTGACCAGGTTGATCTTGAGGAAGAGCTGGTGCTCCTCGACCAGATCCCGCATTTTAGCCAGCTCGGCCTCGGGCAGGTCGCCGCTGATCTGGGCCAGCTCAAGGAAGAGCATCTCGATCTGGTCGCAGATCGCCTTGGCCTTGGCCATCTGGAATTTATCGAGCTCCCGGTTGAGATATTTCTTCTTCGAGAGCAGCTCGCGGGCCTGGGCCATGCTCAAGCCCGGACGGGCCGAGGCCTGACCCGAGGGCGTCCCGAGGAAATCCAGCAGGACGTACTGGCTTCGCTCGAGGTAGTCCACGGTTTCGCGCCGGGCCATTTCGAGCTCGGCCCTGTCCAGGAATTCCCCGGAGGCGTAGTAGCTC